>Ga0224511_10002025_pt1 | contig 13163 bp, 4 predicted proteins | sample SF_May12_sed_USG_2_FD_169988 | JGI IMG/M metagenome (GOLD analysis project Ga0224511, IMG submission 169988) | Sediment microbial communities from San Francisco Bay, California, United States - SF_May12_sed_USGS_8_1 | ecosystem: Environmental > Aquatic > Marine > Sediment | place: USA...
TCATTTGATTAATCTATGGAAAAGTGGCTCAGTGGTTAAAGTTTCTTGCTGTGAATCATGATATCATGGGTTCGAATCCAGCTGAAACTGTATAAAAAAAATTTTCTCACGTATTTTTATTAAATTATCTTTTTGTCATTTTTTTGCATATTTTCCATGTTTTTACTTATTTAAAATCACTACAATGCACGTACATCTTATATCATATATAAAACTATTGAAGAGGTAAAATTATACTGCAGACATATCACTTTAACACCCAGTCATTCTACCTCGCTTGCAGAGAATTTCGTGCATGTTTCGCGCATTTTTTATTTTATTTATTTCGACTTTAAAAAAGATGTCCCCTAGCGGGGGATTGAACCCGAATCAGACACATCGCAGTCAAACACCTATACCACTGCGATACTTAACCGGAATATAGCTTAATCGGTATGAACAGTATTTAGTAATGACAAAAGGTACACCTCTGCTGTATAACAAGGTGAAACTTACGAAGATTAACGGATTATTCATGAAGATAGGTCAGTGCAAGGTCAAATAAATCAGATAATACATTGAAAGTGAATGACATGATTACATGTATTTTATCAAGGTCATTTATGCTCAGAAAGAACTATGTAAACTGACCGCTGATATATGACTTAATCATTGTAGAAAATGGTGTGAAAATGTAATCCAAACAACAAACCATATGTCAATGCAATGAAATGTATTTATACATCTTAAAGTATCTTCTTTCTGGAAAGAACACAGAACATCATTTAGATCAAATTAAATTAAGATTTTAACTGAGGCTCTAGACACAAATACGTTAAAGTGCAATTATCTTTTATATATTAAGAGTATTAATATCAGATTAATAATGTTTAATAATTCGTATATGGCGTAGGCCTTGACACGTTCGCTATTTTCCTGATATTGTTGACGTTTTGTGTGCATTATTGTACGTTTAATTGCCTTATAAATAAAAACGATCGTATTGATTCAATGTTTCAAATTCATGTAAACCAACGCCTCGTTTTGTATTTGTGATGCTAAAACATTTGTAATTTGTTGAACACTGCAATAACATTTCAAAATGCTAACACCATCAATCACGCATAAATCAACGCAAGAAAGCAGGCAATGAACATACACGTACAAACGTAGGCGGTACTCTGCCGTGCAACTATTTACAAACATTAGTAATGCCCTTATTCAATGTCGCTTGCAATCGGCATTTTCAACGTTGTCAAAATTAATGCTGATGAAACCTCGAACGAGAAAAATCCTTATCATGGCAGCGAATTCCAGTATAGAATATCGTATCATTTGTTTCATTGGGACGAGATACAAAAGGATTGCATAGTAGTTATATATTAAACATTTTTTTCTAGTCCCATGGGACCGTGGCTTGATTAATCAAAACATTCTCTTTGTCCTCTTTCTTTCGGCATTCATTTTACGGTAATGGAAATGTCTGATAGGGCGTGTAATAACGTACTTCCTTGATTTTGTCCGATTAGCTTTGCGTCTTAGTCTGTATGTTTTGTTCTTAAATTTCAAATGCAACACCATTTCATAAATTAATGACAAACTGTTAAATTCATAACAATAAAGAGAATTGCATTTGCAATGATGACAGTTGAACACGGGCCCGAAACTCAACATAAAAATGTCAAATCATTGTTCCTCTCGCGGCTATTTATCCTAGAATAGATGCCAGTCGTGTTTTTGCAAATCATGATTCAATTAGTTATTTATATCACAAATTACGTCATCGAGACACAAACAATTACTATTGGGAATAATGCATGTCATGCCATTACCACTGCTCTCAGTCAAAAACTAAGGGAAAACCAAAATCGAACGTGGTTAGTTTTACTGTTAAATAAGTTTCTAATGTTCATTTGTGTGCATTGTTTTTAGAGTAAGTCAGTTAATGGTAATTAGTATTGGGGATTAACTAAATGCTTCATTATTCAAACAAGTGCTGAACCATTTTCAGTTAGGACACCTTTATGGATTTCAGCTATAAAGAAGTTTCATTAACCTATGTAATAAACAGGTTTTATTTCTTAATACATGTATTTAAGATCTATCTATTGTGCCATTTTGATATATTTTGCTTAGTTGATTGCATATATTTTTGTGTTTTTAATCCATAAATGCATATAAAAGGGAAAAAATAAAAAAAGATTTTTAATTTTATTTCATTATAAAATGTTACTTATGTTTCCTTTAAATTTAAATATGATTCACAACATTTCATTATCAGATCATTATAAGATGGATACCTAAATTAATTTCCCTAACCACCTAACCTCTGTCATAAAATTAAGTTCAATTAATTGGTATTGTGTTGTCCACGTGTTTTGAGAACTCTGTTCTTGTGTGTTGTGTATGGTATGATATTTTTTCAACACCTTTTCAACGGGACATTAACTCCTTATTTAACAATGTGTTTATGTACATATAACGTTCCTGTGCCAAATATAATCATAAACAGAAAAATAGAAAATGTCGCTATGGTACTACATTATAAGTGCTTATATCGCCCAATGTTTTTGTTCAGCATGGGATATTCATATATCTATATTTCCTTTCTATTGAACTCCTCTCCTTTCTTGTTGAAAAGAAAACACGTTTATCACCCTTATCTAACCCTGTTACATGAAAATTGTGAGTGTACTGATCCTCTGGAGTATTATCGGCGTGTGTGAGAATGAACATATTTAAACAAAAATGAGCTTTTTTATTACGTTATGGATTCCAAAATAGATTAAATTAGGTTTGATATCAGATACAGCTATGTATGACAAGATATTATTTGGTAAAATTGTTATAATATAGTACGTATATGTCCTTTACGTGGCACATGAAATAATACTATGTATGAAAAAGTTGTGTTTTTGAGCGATTTTACTTTCTGATTACAATGAGCTGAAATTTGACTTACACCTTTTCCAAAAAGTCGCGGAAAACCGCCAATTCAATTCAATTCAAGACTTTGTTTCACAATATTTACGAGGAATGCACATGGACAACACAAATATGAAAAGCATAATGCTTTGTTATGAATAAATGAATAAATACATGGTGTATATATATTTATTTTGTTTAAGTATGTCACTGTGCTTGAAGACGGTTTTGTTACACAATCCATGTTTTGTAAAAGCTTGTTACTTTGTGAGCTCGTCTCCATGTAAAGTTTGAGAATTCGCTGAATACTCTTAATCAACAGTCAGTCAAATAATAAATTCATTTCAATAATAAATTGAGCAGACGTTCAAAAATGTATTCATTGTTTTAAACAATGAAGATATGTCGCTTTTAAGGGCACCATAACAAAATATGATAAACAGTGCCATATTATTAAAGTTGTAAAAACGTATATTCTGTGTTCACTTTCTGTACAATATCGGAAAATACAAGACATTTCGATGTAAACTAACAATTATAAAACACATACATTTTAACCTTTAATAATAGAATACAAAACCAAGTTACTTAAAATCGTTCAACCTACATATATTTCAGACCCTCCACTCAGTCTAAAAAATATGTTGAACAATATAAAGTAAAAGCCTGACAGCAAATCCAACCTCAACCTAAAACAAGGTCATTGGGGTTACTTGAGATGCATTCTGTGTCCACTCTACTCAAGGAAATCTTTTATGGATGCCAAAAGTGTGTCATATTTGCATTTCATTTGCATGAATATGATATGTTGACCGCTCCTATTTGTAACAAATGCAATAGAGCGTTTCTTTAGCATAAAAGTGGAAAACGGAAACAACTATATGTTTGACGTACAATTTAAGTCAATGAGATGTATACATTCATTTAATCAATGTCGTCGATACTCAGAAAGGTCGGAATGACCTTATAGTAATTGTCAAAACAAACTACAAAGTTATTCATATAGGCACCGGTCATCTTAACATAACACTTCAATCATCTTCGACATAGTCCTAGTTTCACGATACCGATTTTATAGGTTCGGTCGTTGGTTACTTGTTCTGCTTTTCTGTATATTTTATTTACTTTTTGTCAATGGCTGAGGGGCTAATCTATTATTAACGTTATGAAATCTCGACAACAGGTGATGTTTGTTGTGACCAGTAAACAGTAAGAATACAACGACAAATTATGCATACTTTTTTAAACGTTAATGTCTCTAAATACGCTAACTTTTGTAACCCGCAAAGATATGTCGCACGATAATGGCGCCATTGTTTTCTTGTTGAGAATAGACCGTCGAATAGTCAGCAAAACGTCAATTGGCCAATTAAAGACATTGTTATATGTGGACCAATAATAACTGTAAAATGTCATTAATTGCTTAAAATTATTAATATTATTAGTTATGCAACCTTAAAATCTGCAGAACAGGTTAATACATGTAGTAACGTCCATTCCGATGCGGGTTATACAATAAATACATTTAGTAAAACTAAAACGCGCTAATGTTGGTTTCTAAATAAACTTTCAATAACTCCGTGCTAGGACTGAAAGTTCGTGTGATAAGTGAGGTGGTGTTCCAATCTAGGGCCCAATGATGTAACCTCTGGCTCGGCCATGTAGCTCGATTATTGAGTTGATCATGATTTTACGTACATTTGCTCTACCCTCCTTATGTCTTCAGCAGAACAGTTTGCTGGTGCTGCTATGAGGATTTACAGGTTAGTATTAGGTCGACTAAGAATCTAATAAAATGTGAGTAGATAACCTGGCCACAAATATATGACTTACATTGTAATATGTTTGAAACGCCGTAAAATAAAGCTATAACCAACGAACAAACCGTAGGTCATTTTAGTGACTTAAATTATTTATTGTATTTTTGTATTAAGGTATTCGTATGGGAAAGTACACATACTATATTGGAGTCCATATAATTCAGATTTATGTGATTTTCTAGACACATATATGTTAAAATGAATTCATATTCTATATATATCAGACCAATAATTTATAAGGCTTCGCTGATGGTGATAACCTTTTAAATAACGTTTAATATATTCTTGCTGATGTTGAAGCTTTGTCAGCATTCCTGTGGCTACCATCCAGACATTGTTTTACATGAACACCCAACCGTAAGGGAAAGCAATCGCATTTATTCAACATTTAAAAAAACTCATTTAAACCATAGTCTCGTTTTGTATTTCTTAATGGTAATAAGTTAACCTAAAATAGCCAGATATTGTTCACGTGTTAATCATTTGTTGAAGACTGCAATGACCATGGATTTGGAAGAAATACACACAGGCAATTACGCACGAACGAAAGTAATTAGGCAAACAAGACAACACCCACCCATACACGCAGGGCGCAAGTTCTTGCGCATGTATAAATTTCCACACACGCACGCACTCAAACATGCAACAAATGCCCTCCTCAAATATGAAACATATAAAATATTTAGTAAAAGTGATTTAATAAGGACATGCCCCTCATCTCCTACTCAAAATTGTCCGTTGTGAACTGCATGAATCGTCAGTTGTTTCGCTTATTTCATTATCATTGATGAACAGCTTCAATAAAGCCGATGCTCCTGTTTTTCTACCTGAGGAATTTCCCCTTTTTTCTCAAACGGTGTTCTATTTAAGTATCGCGTGCGTGGTTAAGCAATTGTCGTAATTAAAAACGTGTAATACGCGAAGTCAAAACAGATTGTTCGGTTCGTACATAACAGAAACTTCATTTGAACGCAAACACGAATTACGAAGGATAGTGTACACACTTTTTAATGTTGCTTGCATACGGCCATACACAATTGTCCAAATTAATTCGTTACTGAACTACAGAATAATGATTTAAAACGGTACATTCCTCATCCTGACAGAGGTTTCCGAAATAAAATATATTATCATCGGTTTCATTGGGACGCGATACAAAAGGAATGCATAGTAATAGGTGATATATTAAAAATTGGCCTTTGTTTTCTAGCCCAATGGGAATCGTGTCCTGATTAATCAAAACATTCGTTTTGTCCGCTTTCTTTCGGCGTTCAATTTAGAACTGTAATAAAATGTCTGATTGGCTGTGTAAAAACGTGATATAATTTTCACCAGCTGTCCTTTAATTCCAATTACAGGCACATAGACACCTGAATTAAGTTTAGATATTTAATCTTAAATCGTACTGCAGCCATTTTTAATACACCACGCGTTTTATGAGTGCAATTTATGCAATGCAATAGCGTTCCAATGACGCTCTCTAGGAATTAACGATTTGACAAAAACTGGATTCATTATGACTTATTTGGGGATTGAATGTTACATAATTTGCTGTTGTTATATTTCAAGGACAAACCGTGAGTACATGTATGTTAACTGACCAAGTATTATGGCCTTATATGTGTTCCAAGCGGTGTAAACATTCTCGCTGTGAGTCGATCGTACTTGTGCTGATGGTACTGTAGCAAAAAATGATGTGAATGAACAAATAGCAACGCAACAGAAGACATTTTAGACAAATTAACGGTGATCATACAACCAAGTTAAAGTCACCTCCACGTACGCTTAATGCGATCTGCTTATTTTGTCCAAAGAGGGGGCATTTTGAGAATGAAATGACACTTATGGAATTGGTTATAACAGGTGTACATGTATTGATTTACCATTTAAAATAAACTTATTGACTATCAGTCCCCCGATGTATCGCAATGTGATTGAATCGTTAAGCTAGAATTTGAAAGCAGTATAGGTGAGTAGGATGTCCACTGAAAACAAACATGTGGGATAAATATATGTTCTCTTGATATGAAGGATTTACATAAAGGATATCAATTTTTTGATTGATCATCTATTCATATGAGTGACCAATGCCTATACAACACATCGGATATACGAGTTCAAGAAGAAGAATTGACAATAACAGATTAGATAGAAGATAAAAACATCGGAATGGAGGACAATATAAATTGAAAAGATGTTCAAAGAACAACTGTTGCATACAATGTGTCCGGTGAAAAGGGTCAGTTTTAATGACACATAACAAGACGCAACAGACATTTTGAATAACCTTTTTTGTTCATATTTTTATTCATCAAAATATTTCTCCAATAATGATGAGTTACCGCCTTGGTACGTCAATTACCTATATTACGGCTTTAATCCAGTTTTCCGCTATAGCAATATAAATTGGTGAGATGTTCAAAGAAAGAACCTCACACGGACTCAACATTTATTGGTCCAGGAGGAGAAACAAATGATTTTTACTCTCTCTTTGGGTTCGCCGTAGTGCTGGCTATCATCGGATAATGGACAGAAAGTATTACCACTAAATAAAACAAATACCTCACAAATAACGTCAACACACATTTACGTATACTAACTTCCAACCGTTACTTAAATATCAGTAGTCAAGGAACGAATACAGTAAAACATGTCGAAACTAAAATATAACGTGACAGCCTTTTCAAAATGGTACATGTTAGTTTTTGTTTTAAAGACAAGAGATGGGTTTGATTGTCATCAGAAAGTTATTGTTATTCTCTTTTTGTATGATATACAAATTTTATGTTTATGCCAATTTCTTAGTCTTAAATGCTTCTATTGTCTACCTGTCGCCCAATGCCAGATATAATAAAATGAATGTATAATTTAATACACTTACACTTTTTACATGAAATTGCAACTCTATTAAACAATTAACATGTCGCACGACCAACTGTTTTAAAATAATTGCAACCCTTTCACTATGTCCACTATTAACGTGTTCACGTGTAATGATTTTGTAAGTAAGGAAGTAGTAATAAAATTTCCTTTTAAAAGGAATGGCTTGCCATGTTTTGTAGATGCGAATACATTCCGCTAAAATAGCATTACATCATCATAATCGGAACATCTCGGTCATTACCGTCTAGCAAATGTTCGGTAGTTTACGTAATAATATCGGAATCGCCCGAAACTCGACTGGTTCCCATCTCCATTCGGGCAATTAGCATGCATAAAATAGAAAGCAGGGAAATTTCAAACCGGAAATACATTTCCAAAACAATACTGGCTTGCCGTGAACGGCAATCCAAAAAGGTCTAAGATCATACAATTATGATCTGATACAAGCGTATCCCATAATCCCAAATGTTTTCCATATTTTAAATCATAGAACCTCAACACCCAAAAGCTGTACACAAAAGGCGTGCGTCGCATACATCTTTGCGTTTCCTTCACTGACTATGAATTCGGTGTCTGGTGTTGTCGGGTAAACGATTCATTCAGGACAAAATGTTTCAGATTTGCATGCTATTTACATGAATATGGAATTATTTTGTGTTTTATCTTTAGCATATCTAGTGATGCGTATTGTTCGTGAAAATCAAATGAAATACGTAAACAGCCGGAAGTCGGTCATACTTTGTAGTCAATGGAATGTATACATCTACCGAATAATTAATCTATTACGATTGTATAATATGGACAACGCTTAATTCAGGACACATTGAGACTGGCTCGAGCGATAACGAAAAGCTTCTGAGATGAACTAAAACGAAATAACACATTTCTTTATACACACGTTTATAATCGTAATGAATTACAAGTAGGTCAGCTACAATTATTATTTATTTGCCTCTAAGATTTAGGTAGCGGCAAAAACAAATATCATATTACCTAAGAACTATTTTAACTCAAAATGTTGTTCAATAAAGACATTAACATAAAGGGCTTCAACACTTATGAGTTCTATTCTATTTATAATAAATTCCTTCTCAACTTTACTTTACTTAATTATTTTTAATATTTCTCAAAACCAAATGCGATATTTAGAACAGACGCTAAGAACATTAAAATTTTAAACAATCAATCACGTATCTCAACAACAATTTTTGATCAGTGTATAGATTTCACAGTAGCGTGAAATCACGTTTACTGTCTACAGTTTTGTTAGAATGGAACACAATTACATGAAATTACCATATATATTTATGACATGTTTATGTGATCAAGTGTGTTAGATTTCTCTTGAAACATTTTAGCTGTGTGATATGCAGTGGGTTATGTAACGTAAATAAAAGCCCTATGACCAACAGAGTATAACATAATCATTTTAATTTATACTACAAATAAGAATATTGATTCGTATGTTTTCAAAAAATCATTTATGCATATACATTTACAAGCACATAAAAGTATTCACTTGGAATACTTAAACAAGTTATCTAATAATTTTGTGTTGTTGTAAACAAGGGCTTCAGAGCTAGCTTAAAATGCATAGTTATGACCTATTTAAATATATGTTCCCACTCATAACTGATTGAAACCTCAACAAATAATCAGAAAATATTAGATTTGTTTATTACGTATTTTATTATTTGTTTAACGCATATTTGTTGTGTTTTTTGTAACTTGTTGTTGGCTTGATATGGTACACTTGTATGGATTTAGTGTATTTTACATGCACTTTTTGTAACACAAATATGCAACAATATATAAACTAAACATGCAAATATATCCCAAATGCAATTGTTTTAGCTTAGTAGGACGTTTAATAATGATAATACACCCACTGTACAGCGTCTTCAATAAGTTACATCTTGATACAACTAAGGAAATGAAGACAAATATAACATCTTATAGAAATTCAGACAGTGTAGAAGCAAGATGATGAATATGGCACAGGAACCCGGCTTAATGCAAATATTTTACCAGGCAGAACTCATGATACGAAGACAAATTCATATCCTGAGTAACCCAATATCACTAAGAGAATGGAAAAAGGATAATGAACATAATTTTATTATTATTGATGAAGCATTGTTTTAGATAAACCCAAGTAAAAATAATTGTAAACAATCCCCGTCTAAAGAAGGGTAATGGAGCTTTTCATATTGTTGAGGAAAAATGTACATTTATATTAACCAAAGTGGAAATGAAAATTGTAAAGTTACGCCAACACTTTCCTTAAAGGAACATAATTTAAACTCTTGTTGCGTCCGTTTGAAAGTTGACTAGTCTTATAAATGCATATACCAAAAGGAGAACAGTGTTCTCTCAGTGACACTATAACGCATATGAACATGAAGGATAAAAAGAGCACAGCAATTTTAGGTGCTTTATTGAAAATCGGCGGCCCATGGGAGTCGTTTTTGCATTAACGCATTCATCACTGGCGTCAGCATTTCTCTCATTGGTATCGCGGGGCCCAATGTACGTGTTCATGTTTGTAATTACGCACTTGTACTTCTGTGCCTAAATGTATTATGCCTATTGCCAAAGTGTAATAAAGACAAATAATTGTCTTTTTCTAATCCCTGTATGAGTTCTAATTAGTTAGACGTACAAACCGATTCAATGTATTAAATCTAGTTCTCTTGTATAAAAGTACAGTCGACAAACTTAGCCAATAATGTTTAGTTGTTCGTGTTTATTATATTGATAAGGATCCAAACATCTATGTATATATTGCATAACATGCATAGTTTAAAACAATTTTCCTTTGAATTGCCTGCGTCGATAGTTTAGCTCTCGACTTCTGTGAGGTTATGTAACAACTGTAGCGTTCACTTTTTCTCAGCATAATGCTAATTTCGATTTTTTAAGTATGCACGTTTAGGAAGAATTTAATTTTACTATTTGCATTTATGATTATGTAAAATATATTTAAAGTAAATCAAAATACCAATAAAGTAACACAAACAAGCAAGTAGGAGTGTTTGTTTAATATTAATCGAAGTCATTTACACCGTTAAGATTCGTAATACTGCCACGCTTGAATATGTTTTAAATTGCAACTACATACATGTGTATTGGCTATATCCCAGTAAATAGTGTCTCCCTTTTTAGATAGCATTTATTGATTTAATTGCGTTATAAAAACCCTATATTAATTTAAAAACTGATTAATTTTTAATGTTTGTTTTGTGATGTTTTATTATATATGGGTTTCCGAACTGTAGACTTAAAGCATTTATGATCATTAAAGTAAACCACGCAATCATTTTCAAACAATAGTAAACCAAGTTTGTTATTTAAGTAGAGATTTCCCATTTCAGAAAGTCGTTAAACTCCACTGGCAATGTATTTCGCGTTATAAGTCAACACAATCGCATGCCGTGTCAAATTAAGCACCAAACCTGTGTTGCATATAAAAACGCATTTTTGTTTGTGACATGTATGGACAAGTTTCTGTTCGAAAAATAAAACTTTTGTTGTTGTTGTTGCTATCATTATTATTACTATTATTATTAATATTATTATTTATTATTATTATTATTATTATTATTATTATTATTATTATTACTATTGTTGTTGTTGTTGTTGTTGTTGTTGTTGTTGTTGTTGTTGTTGTTGTTGTTGTTGTTGTTGTTGTTGTTGTTGTTGTTGTTGTTGTTGTTGCTGTTGTGCAACCCGTTTTCTTTCAACATAGAAAGTCATCTTGTGAGGTGCTCATTTTATTCTTACACGTAAGTATCAATAACACTTGATTGTTCATTAACTAATATATTCCAAGACGAAAACTCGCGTTCGCCTTCGTGTTCGGGCTCTGTATAACGGGCCTTTATGTGGATGAATATATGGCGCTCATATCTGTTCGTGTTATTTTCAGAAAAAGTATTGCCTTTTTGTACAAATGCATAAAGCGACATGACAATATATAGGAAGTGGATGAATGCATGGTTAAGTTTGCCACTGTATGACGGCCTGTGTATCTATAACGCATATGACAGGTTTTTTATTTAAGAGGGTGTACTTATAAAGATTTTATTATTTCTCGCGCTAGGACAAAACCCTGATTACAAGTAAAATTCCTCTATTAAATGTGTAATGCATTTTACATTAATAATTTATTAAAGAAACACTTTTGTAGCCCTTAACGGCATAAATTTAATTAATGGTTTGTTTCACGAAACACGTTGTTTCAGTTGAATCGTACAAGATTGTTATGTCTACTTAAATAAGTTTTATTTTCATTTTCAAATCTTTATAAAGAAATTGCTTATATTAAAAATCGTTTTTTTATTTTTCTATATTTAAATTTCTTTTCCTTGCAACTATGGAACCATATAAATAACACTTAAACGTTTTATCCTATGTGTCTGTTACGTCGTGTTGTTCTGCGTGTTTAGTGCTGTTTTAAGTGTTCCTTTTTGTCATAGTGCACTCAAACTTGACCTATCTACATAGTTTGCAACATTTTTGCTTTGAACATGTCTTCAATCTATATTATTATACAATGAAAACGTTCATATATGTGTTATTACACTGACATCTACACGCAAATTTGCCATTGTATATTGCAACATGTTTTGTTCCTTTCAATAACCCTGATTGTTATTCTTGTTTCCGACTCAGCCAAAACGAGCAGAAGTTATACAGTAACATCCCTAATAATCAATGATATTGTTTGTTAAAATGTTCTACTCGTAGCTGCGTTGATTCCTTGTGTACCATTTTTTCCCCTGGATTCGTGGTATTTATCACACTTTCAATCTCCCTCATGTCATAAGCGTAAATAACCGAATTGCCATATAAAACATTTATACTAGAATTATAGACATATGCTGATGCATATTGATAGGGAAAAATATAGAACAGAAGTTAAGTCACGAAGAAGCAAAGTTTTTAATAATTTAGTTTAAGATTTACAGGCTATGCTTCCTGAGGGCTTTCCCTTTCATCAGTTTAGTTAAATGTTGTCATTTTAATGCAAAGACACTCTAAAAGAAATGTTTAACGCCAGATGTGAAACTTTGTGAACAAGCGCAATGCGTTTTAATAATGCAATAGCAATTGTTTGTGTTATATTGCATTACCAGGTTTTTCTAAATCATAACTGTTACTAATGTTAACTTACTGCCTTTAAACACAGAAATGTTCTAAGTATCTAAAAGTATTAAAGTTGTTTGCATGTTGTTGTTTTTCGTTTGGCTATCGGTTGTTTGAACGCACGAAATCATCAAAGCGATGCAGGAAGATAACGTTATACGTCCTTCCTTCCACTGATGTCAGTGAATGCGACAATGGATTTCGTATAGACAGAATGACATGATTAGTAAATATGTTAATATGTTAATCGATTAGGTAAATGTATATTCAAAAGAAGACATGCACAAAATGTCTGTACATACTAAATACGTCACACATTGATCTCATGTTGGTTTTTATCACAATGTATATAAAAACTAAATATTTACCCATTTCAAAAACAAAGAACACCTCTTAAGCGAAATCATT
>Ga0224511_10002026_pt1 | contig 13161 bp, 7 predicted proteins | sample SF_May12_sed_USG_2_FD_169988 | JGI IMG/M metagenome (GOLD analysis project Ga0224511, IMG submission 169988) | Sediment microbial communities from San Francisco Bay, California, United States - SF_May12_sed_USGS_8_1 | ecosystem: Environmental > Aquatic > Marine > Sediment | place: USA...
CCCACCAAACTTGGCCGACAGGACCTTGGTCAGGGCCGCTGTCAGGGTGGTCTTGCCATGATCCACGTGACCGATGGTGCCCACGTTAACGTGGGGCTTCGTGCGTTCGAATTTTCCTTTGGACATCGCTCTATACGCCTCTAAAGTTTTCTTCTGTTCTCGTTAATCGACAAATTTTTGCTAGATGATAAGTTACCGACTTAATCTTTCATCACTTAGCTAGCTTTCTTTATGACTGTTTCCGCAACATTGCTCGGTGCCTGTGCGTACTTCTTGAATTCCATGGTGTAGTTGGCACGGCCTTGCGTCGCTGAACGCAACGAAGTGGCATAACCAAACATTTCAGCCAATGGCACTTCAGCACGCACAATCTTTCCGGCTGGCGCATCTTCCATACCCAGAATCACGCCACGACGTGAACTCAAATCACCATTCACGCTACCCATGTATTCTTCCGGCGTTACCACTTCCACTGCCATAACGGGTTCGAGCAATACCGGATTTGCTTGTAACGCTGCCTCACGGAAACACATGATACCCGCCATCTTGAAGGCATTTTCCGAAGAGTCCACTTCGTGATAGGAACCGAAGAACAAGGTAACTTTCACATCAACAACGGGATAGCCGGCACGTATACCGCGTTCCATGGCTTCCTTCACACCCTTTTCCACCGCAGGGATATATTCACGCGGCACTACGCCACCTTTGATAGCGTCAACAAACTCAAATCCTGCACCAGGTTCCTGCGGCTCAAGGCGCAGATGCACATCACCGTACTGGCCGCGGCCACCGGACTGTTTGGCATACTTGTGCTGGTGTTCCACGGTTTTACGAATCGTTTCACGATAGGCTACCTGCGGTTGACCAACATTGGCCTCAACACCGAACTCACGCTTCATGCGATCAATAATGATGTCCAGATGGAGCTCACCCATACCTGAAATAATGGTCTGACCGGATTCCTCGTCGGAACGCACACGGAAAGAAGGATCCTCCTGGGCCAAACGTCCCAGAGCAATACCCATTTTTTCCTGGTCTGCCTTGGTTTTGGGCTCCACTGCCTGGGAAATCACCGGCTCGGGGAACTCCATACGCTCCAATGTAATAATATTGTTTAGATCACACAGAGTGTCACCAGTCGTCACATCCTTGATACCAACCGCGGCAGCGATATCACCCGCGCGTACCTCTTTGATTTCTTCGCGGCTGTTGGCATGCATCTGCAAAATACGGCCGATACGCTCTTTCTTTTGACGCACAGAGTTGTAGATGCTGTCTCCGGATTTCAGCACTCCGGAATAAACGCGGAAAAATACCAACTGACCAACGTAAGGGTCAGTTGCGATTTTGAATGCCAGTGCCGCAAAAGGCTCATTGTCATCAGAATGACGCTCGGCTTCCGTCTGATCCTTATCGTCCAAAATACCTTTGATAGCCGGTACATCGACGGGTGACGGCATGTATTCCACGATTGCGTCCAGCATGGCCTGCACACCCTTGTTCTTGAACGCTGAACCACAAAGAACCGGGATAATCTCATTAGCGAGAGTGCGAGTGCGCAATCCCTCTTTAATTTCTTCAGGGGACAAGTCACCGGCATCCAGATACTTGTCCATCAATTCTTCAGATGCTTCGGCGGCGGATTCAACCATCTTCTCGTGCCACTCTTTGGCCAGATCTGCCAGGTCTTCCGGGATATCCTTTTCTTCAAAGGTCATACCCATATCCGCTTCATTCCAGTAGATGGCCTTCATCTTGATGAGATCGACCACACCCTTGAATTTCTCTTCCGCACCGATGGCAATCTGCAACGGAACAGGGTTGGCGCCCAAACGGGTTTTGATCTGCTCAACAACGCGCAGAAAATTGGCACCAGCACGGTCCATCTTATTAACAAACGCCATGCGTGGAACATGGTACTTGTTGGCCTGACGCCAAACAGTCTCTGACTGGGGCTCTACGCCACCTACCGCACAGAAAACGGCAACAGCGCCGTCCAGCACGCGCAAGGAACGCTCCACCTCAATGGTAAAATCCACGTGCCCGGGTGTATCTATTATATTGATGCGGTGTTGCTTGAACTGCTTACCCATGCCCTGCCAGAAACAGGTGGTAGCCGCCGAGGTAATCGTTATACCACGCTCCTGCTCCTGTTCCATCCAGTCCATGGTGGCAGCACCATCATGCACTTCACCGATTTTGTGGGAGACACCCGTATAGAACAACACACGTTCAGTGGTCGTGGTTTTACCGGCATCAATGTGCGCCATGATGCCAATATTGCGATATCTCTCTATAGGGGTAGACCGTGCCACAACTTAATCCTCAATCACTACCAACGATAATGGGAGAAGGCCTTATTAGCCTCTGCCATACGATGTACGTCTTCACGTTTTTTGTATGCGTTACCGCGCTTTTCCGCTGCATCCGCCAATTCACCAGCCAGTCTCTGGCCCATGGATTTTTCAGACCGGCTACGGGCTGCATCCACAATCCAACGCATAGCCAAGGCAGTCTGGCGATTCGAGCGCACTTCCACAGGCACCTGATACGTAGCACCGCCTACACGGCGACTCTTCACTTCCACCACAGGGCGAATATTGTCCATGGCGGCATCAAACACCTCCATAGGATCGCGCTTTGTGCGTTCAGACAACATATCCAGAGCGCCGTAGACGATCTTTTCGGCGGTGGATTTCTTGCCATCCAGCATGACCACGTTCATGAACTTGGTCAGGATCTCGCTACCGAACTTCGGGTCCGGCAGTACCTGGCGTTTTGGGACTTCTCTTCTTCTTGGCATTGCTTATCTGCCTAAAAAATCTAATATTTCCGTTAGTTAGGGACTAAAACGCCGCACTTATAAAAACACGTGCGGCATCGCTTCTTACCTCAAATCAAGACTTCGGACGTTTTGCGCCGTATTTGGATCGAGCCTGCCTACGATCACTCACGCCTGACGTATCCAGAGATCCGCGCACCGTATGGTAACGAACGCCTGGTAAATCCTTTACACGGCCACCGCGGATAAGCACTACCGAGTGCTCCTGCAGGTTATGGCCTTCACCACCGATATAGGTGGTTACCTCAAAACCGTTGGTCAGACGCACACGGGCGACCTTACGCAACGCTGAGTTCGGCTTTTTCGGGGTGGTGGTATACACACGAGTACACACACCACGCTTCTGGGGACAGGACTCCAGCGCCGGTACGGTAGATTTCTTCGTTTCCCGCTTACGCGGTTTACGGACTAATTGGTTAATCGTAGGCATCGTCTCTCCAGCCAAAAAACAAAATGACAGGCCGGCGCCTCACCGACCTGTCAGGTGGGGCGCGATTCTAGGCACACACCCCAATTGTGTCAAGCATTCTGCTGCGAAATCAGGCGTTGGCAGCCTCTTCCTCTCCTGAACTGGTCTGGGAGATAGAAACCATTGGAGCAGTAAGGGATTTCTCCAGTGCTACCGCCTCTTCTTTGGCATCTTCCCGCTGGCGCCGACGCTCCTGATGGTAGGCCAGGCCGGTTCCCGCCGGTATCAGGCGTCCCACAATCACGTTTTCCTTCAGTCCGCGCAGGGCATCCCGCTTACCGGCGATAGAGGCTTCGGTCAACACCCGGGTGGTTTCCTGGAAAGATGCAGCGGAAATAAACGACTCCGTCGACAAGGACGCCTTGGTAATACCCAGCAACAGACGCTCATAGGTCGCCTCGTTCTTACCTTCGGCGGCAATTGCTTCATTTTCTTCAAGCAACTGGGCGCGTTCCACCTGCTCTCCCGGCAAAAAGCGGGTATCGCCTGGATCAAGGATATTCACCTTGCGCAGCATCTGACGAATGATCACTTCAATGTGTTTATCGTTGATTTTTACACCCTGCAGACGGTACACATCCTGAATCTCGTCCACGATATAATTGGTTAGGGCTTCAACACCCAGCAGCCGTAAAATATCCCCAGCCACCGAAGCACCGTCAACCACCACATCACCCTGCTCTACGGTCTCACCCTCAAATACGTTGATATGCCGGACTTTAGGGATCAGATATTCGTGGGCAACATTTTCCTTATCAGTTATCACCAGGCGCTGTTTGCCCTTGGTTTCCTTGCCAAATGAAACAATACCGCTGACTTCGGCCAGAATTGCCGCATCTTTTGGCTTGCGCGCTTCAAACAGTTCCGCCACTCTGGGCAGACCGCCGGTGATATCACGTGTTTTTGACGTTTCCTGCGGAATACGGGCCAATACATCACCCACGCCCACGGTTGCTCCGTCTTCCACTGTCACCACAGCCCCTTCCGGCAACATGTATTTGGCAGGGATCGTGGTACCCGGGAACAATACCTCATTACCCTTGGCATCCACCAAACCAATCGTCGGTTTGACATCCTTGCCACCGCGCTGTTGTTTGGCATCCATTACCACATAGGTCGACAAACCAGTGAGCTCATCAGTCTGTTTGGTTACAGTCACACCCGGCACTACGTCGGTAAAGGCAACCTTACCCGATAGCTCGGTTACAATAGGATGGGTATGCGGATCCCAATTGGCCGCCACCATACCGCGCTTCACGGCGGCACCGTCAGCAACACTTAATACCGCACCATAAGGCACCTTGTAACGTTCCCGATCACGGCCTTGCTCGTCCTGTACCACCAATTCACCGGAACGCGACACCACAACAAAGTTACCGCTGGCATGGTTAACTACCTTGATATTCCGATAATTGATATTGCCCGAGGTCTTGATTTCGATATTGCTTGCTGCAGCAGCACGTGATGCGGCACCACCGATATGGAAGGTACGCATGGTCAACTGAGTACCCGGTTCACCAATACTCTGGGCAGCGATAACACCGACCGCCTCACCTTTGTTCACCAGATGTCCGCGCCCCAGGTCACGGCCATAACACTTGGCGCAAACGCCATAACGGGTATCGCAGGTCACCGGAGAACGGACCAAAAGCTGATCAACGTTTTTCTCTTCCAGCAACGCAACGCGTTTTTCGTTGAGTACTGAACCGTCTTTGACCAGAACCTGGCTTTCGTCTGCCGGGTCCATGACGTCACCTATCACTACGCGGCCCAGAATACGGTCACGAAGCGGGATCACCACTTCACCGCCTTCCACCAATGCTGCCTTAACAGTACCGGTAGTTGTACCGCAATCATCTTCTGTTACCACCAGATCCTGACAGACATCCACTAGCCGGCGAGTCAAGTAACCGGAGTTGGCCGTCTTTAATGCGGTATCCGCCAGACCCTTACGGGCGCCGTGAGTGGAAATAAAGTACTGTAATACGTTCAGCCCTTCACGGAAATTGGCAGTAATGGGTGTTTCAATAATTGAACCGTCCGGCTTGGCCATCAAACCACGCATACCGGCCAGCTGACGAATCTGGGCGGCACTACCACGAGCACCGGAATCCGCCATCATATAAATAGAGTTAACGGAATCCTGCTTCACAGTATTGCCTTCCGCGTCCACCACTTCCTCGGCGCCCATTTTTTCCATCATGGAGTTGGCCACCTTCTCACTGGTGTGAGTCCAGATATCCACCACCTTGTTATAACGCTCGCCATTGGTTAACAAGCCTGATTGATATTGCTTCTGAATACCTTTCACTTCGGCTTCGGCCGCTCCGAGAATATTGGCCTTTTCTGCCGGGGTCATCATGTCGTCAACACCAATGGAAATACCGGCGCGCGTAGCATAAGAAAAACCGGTATACATTAACTGGTCGGCAAATATTACGGTTGCCTTAAGACCGACAGTACGATAGCAGTGGTTGATAAGTTCGGAGATAGCTTTTTTCTTCAGGTCGCGATTGATCACGCTGAATGACATGCCATGAGGCAGAATTTCCGACAATAACGCACGCCCTACAGTGGTGTCATACATTTTGACTGATCTGGTTTTCTTGCCATCTTCGTCAATAGCGACTTCCTGAATACGCGCCTTGACACGCGCATGCAACGATACCTGACGGGTTTCATAGGCACGATGGATTTCCTTGATGTCGGAAAACGCCTTGCCCTCGCCTTTCTCATTGATACGCGAACGAGTCATGTAATACAGCCCCAATACGATATCCTGTGACGGGACAATAATTGGTTCGCCGTTTGCGGGGGACAATACGTTGTTCGTGGACATCATCAGACTGCGCGCTTCCAGCTGGGCTTCCAACGATAACGGAATATGTACCGCCATCTGGTCGCCATCGAAGTCGGCGTTATAGGCGGCACAAACCAGCGGATGCAACTGAATGGCTTTGCCTTCAATTAACACCGGTTCAAATGCCTGAATACCCAAACGATGCAGGGTCGGCGCACGGTTTAACAGCACAGGATGTTCGCGAATCACCTCTTCCAATACATCCCACACTTCCGGACTGGCGGCTTCCACCATTTTCTTGGCTGCCTTGATAGTGGTTGCCAAACCTTTGAGCTCAAGCTTGCCGAAAATAAATGGCTTAAACAGTTCCAGGGCCATCTGCTTGGGCAGACCGCACTGGTGCAACTTCAGGGTCGGACCTACCACAATCACAGAACGCCCGGAATAGTCCACACGTTTACCCAAAAGGTTCTGACGGAAACGTCCCTGCTTTCCTTTAATCATATCTGCCAGGGACTTAAGCTGGCGCTTGTTGGCACCGGTAATCGCTTTGCCCCGGCGACCGTTATCCAGCAGGGCGTCAACGGCTTCCTGCAGCATGCGTTTCTCGTTACGCACAATAATGTCAGGCGCATTGAGATCCAGCAGGCGTTTCAGACGATTGTTACGGTTAATCACCCGGCGATACAAATCATTTAAGTCTGAAGTCGCAAAGCGGCCACCATCTAATGGCACTAATGGGCGCAGTTCGGGTGGCAATACCGGCAGTATTTCCATCACCATCCATTGCGGCTTGTTGCCGGAATGGATAAAGGCCTCAACAACTTTTAAGCGCTTGGTGAGTTTCTTGATCTTGGTTTCGGAATTGGTGCCCGCCAGTTCTTCACGCAGCTTGGCCGCTTCCTCTTCAACATTAATATTTAACAACAGATCACGAATAGCCTCGGCACCCATGCGCGCATCAAACTCGTCCCCGTATTCTTCCAGGGCATTGAGATAGGCTTCTTCCGAGAGCAAGGTACGTGGTTCCAATGGCGTCATGCCCGGATCCACCACAACATAGGCTTCAAAATACAACACGCGTTCAATTTCGCGCAGCGTCATATCCAGCATCAAACCCATACGCGATGGCAAGGACTTCAGAAACCAGATATGGGCAACGGGGCTGGCCAGCTCAATGTGTCCCATGCGCTCACGGCGCACCTTGGACAGGGTCACTTCCACACCGCACTTCTCACAAATGACACCGCGGTGTTTGAGGCGCTTGTACTTGCCGCACAGGCACTCATAGTCCTTCACGGGACCAAATATCTTGGCGCAAAACAGACCATCTCGCTCCGGCTTGAAGGTGCGATAATTAATGGTCTCGGGTTTTTTCACCTCGCCAAATGACCAGGAGCGAATCTTCTCCGGAGAGGGCAGACCAATACGAATTACATCAAAATCTTCCGGTTTCCCGGGCTGCTTAAACAGATTGAACAAGTCTTTCAATGTTCTATCTCCTAATAATGCCAGCCTAGCTGGCTCAAGTTACCCTTAATTTCAACTGATACCCGATAGCTGTCTTCAACAACCCAGCTAATTTTGCTCGAGGTCAATATCGATACCCAGTGAACGGATTTCCTTTAGCAGTACATTAAAGGATTCCGGCATACCAGCCTCCATTCTGTGATCACCCTTGACAATATGTTCGAACATCTTGGTACGACCACTGACGTCATCGGACTTGACCGTCAGCATTTCCTGCAAGGTGTAGGCCGCACCGTAGGCTTCCAACGCCCACACTTCCATTTCACCAAATCGCTGGCCACCAAACTGGGCCTTACCACCCAGTGGTTGCTGGGTAACCAGACTGTATGGCCCCGTGGAGCGGGCATGCATCTTGTCGTCCACCAGATGGTTCAGCTTCAGGACATACATATAACCGACCGTGACAGCGCGATCGAAGGAATCACCGGTTCGGCCATCATAGAGTTTGGTCTGACCAGAATCCGGCTGACCAGCCAGTTCCAGTAAACGCTTTATCTCTTCTTCCGTGGCACCATCAAACACCGGTGTCGCTACCGGCACGCCCTCAGTGAGGTTACTCGCCAGCTCCAGAACCTCTTCGTCCGTCAATGTATCGAGCGTTTCCTTCTTGCCGGTCTGATTATAAATCTTATCAAGGAACTGCCGGATCTCGGCCACCGCCCGTTGGGACTGAAGCATTTCATTAATGCGTTTGCCAAGGTTCTTGGCCGCCCAACCCAAATGAGTTTCCAGCACCTGACCCACGTTCATACGGGAAGGAACACCGAGCGGATTCAGAACAACATCTACCGGTGTACCATCTTCCATATAAGGCATGTCTTCCACGGGTACGATTCGTGATATCACACCCTTGTTACCATGACGTCCTGCCATTTTGTCGCCAGGTTGCAGCGTACGCTTAACCGCCACATAGACCTTGACCATCTTGAGCACACCGGGCGCCAAATCATCACCGGAAGTCAATTTGACTTTCTTTTCAGCAAACCTGGTTTCAAAACCCTCTTTCTGGGTCTTCAGGTATTCACGAATCTGCTCCAATTCCTTGCTGGCTTCCTCGTTACGCAAACGAATATCAAACCACTTGTCACGAGGCAGATCAGTAAGATAGGTTTTGGAAATCTTATCGCCCGCGGCAAGGCCCGAGGGACCGCCGTCCGCCACCTTGCCGGTCAAGGATCTCTCCAGACGGGCATAGGCATCATCTTCCACGATACGGTACTGATCGTTTAAATCCTTCTGAATACTGGCAAGATCATGTTCTTCATTGGCCTTGGCGCGCGCATCCTTTTCCACGCCGTCACGGGTAAATACCTGAACATCAATAACTGTACCCGACATACCCGAAGGCAGACGCAATGAGGTATCTTTTACATCGGACGCCTTTTCACCAAAGATTGCCCGCAGCAACTTCTCTTCCGGTGTTAACTGGGTCTCGCCCTTGGGCGTCACCTTACCTACCAGAATATCACCAGCCTTCACTTCAGCACCGATGTAAACAATACCGGATTCATCCAGCTTGTTCAGGGCTGCTTCACCCACATTGGGAATATCGCGGGTAATTTCTTCCGAACCCAACTTGGTATCACGGGCAACGGTATTGAGTTCCTCGATATGTATTGTCGTATACATATCATTCTCAACGACGCGCTCGGAAATAAGGATGGAATCCTCAAAGTTGTATCCGTTCCAGGGCATGAATGCCACCAGCGCATTACGCCCCAATGCCAACTCACCCATATCGGTAGAAGGTCCATCTGCCAGTACGTCATCTTTGGCTACGATGTCGCCGACCTTTACCAATGGCCGTTGATTAATATTGGTGTTCTGATTTGAGCGCTGATACTTGATCAGATTGTAAATATCTACGCCCACTTCACCAGGTGCGGTTTCATCATCATTGACGCGCACTACGATACGACTGGCGTCCACTGAATCCACGACGCCGCCACGCTTGGCCACCACTGTCACACCGGAATCCACAGCCACAATACGCTCCATACCGGTTCCCACGAGGGGTTTCTCGGTGCGCAGTGTCGGCACCGCCTGACGCTGCATGTTAGAACCCATTAATGCGCGGTTGGCGTCATCGTGCTCCAGAAATGGAATCATGGAAGCCGCAACCGATACAATCTGGGAAGGCGCGACGTCGATATAAGACACAGTATCGGGTGTCGACAACATGAACTCGTTTTTGTGGCGGCAAGACACCAATTCATCCAGCAGCTTGCCATCTTTATCGACTGTCGCGTTTGCCTGGGCAATGACAAACTTGCTTTCTTCGATGGCCGACAAAAAGTCCATCTGGTCAGTGACTCTGCCGTCAACCACTCGACGATAGGGTGTTTCCAGAAACCCGTATTCGTTAGTGCGTGCATAGACTGCCAACGAGTTAATCAAACCAATATTCGGTCCTTCCGGCGTTTCAATAGGACATACTCGACCATAGTGAGTCGGATGCACGTCACGCACCTCAAAACCTGCGCGCTCACGGGTCAAACCGCCTGGGCCTAACGCGGAAACACGACGCTTGTGTGTTACCTCAGACAGCGGATTGGTCTGATCCATGAACTGTGATAGCTGGCTGGAACCAAAGAATTCCTTAATCACCGCGGAGACCGGTTTGGCGTTAATCATTTCCTGAGGCATCAAACCTTCACTTTCGGCAAGTGTCAGACGCTCCTTCACGGCACGTTCCACACGCACCAGACCGATGCGGAACTGGTTTTCCACGAGCTCGCCCACGGAACGCACCCGCCTGTTGCCCAGATGGTCAATATCATCCACCTCGCCTTTGCCATTGCGCAGGTCGATCAGGATTTTCATGACATCGGTAATATCTTCCTTGCTCAGAATACCCGGGCCTTCATCTGTCTCGCGACTCAAGCGGCGATTAAATTTCATGCGACCCACAGCCGAGAGATCGTAACGATCCGGGCTGAAAAAGAGATTGTTAAACAGGCCTTGGGCCGCGTCTTTTGTCGGCGGTTCACCGGGACGCATCATGCGATAAATTTCAATCTGAGCCTCAAGCGGATCACGACTTGGATCGAGACGCAATGTATCGGATATAAAGGGGCCGCAGTCCAGATCGTTGGTGTAAATGGTATGAATCTCCGTCACACCAGTAGCAACGATTTTTTCCAGCAACTCCTCAGTAATGGTTGTATTGGCTTCAGCCAGCGACTCACCGGTAGTGGTATCTATAATATCCTCGGCAATGGAACGACCCATCAACAGAGTATCCGGCACCACAATCTGCTTCATGCGTGACTTTTCCAGTTCACGGATATGACGTGCAGTAATACGGCGATTCGCCTCAACAATGACTTCGCCCTTGGGGGTCTTGATATCAAAATCGAACTGCTCGCCACGAAGCCGTGCCGCCATCAGCTCCAGCTTGATTTCCTTTTTACTGATATGGAAGGTGTCTTTTTCAAAGAACGTTTCCAGAATCTCCTGATTGGTCATGCCCAACGCATGCAACAGGATAGTCGCCGGTAACTTGCGCCGACGGTCAATACGAACAAACAACAGGTCCTTGGGATCAAATTCATAGTCCAGCCAGGAACCACGATAAGGAATCACGCGCGCGGAAAACAGCAGCTTTCCGGAGGAGTGCGTTTTTCCAAAATCGTGCTCGAAAAACACGCCGGGAGACCTATGGAGCTGGGACACAATAACTCGTTCGGTTCCGTTAATAACGAATGTGCCATTGTCGGTCATCAGGGGAATTTCGCCCAGATAGACTTCCTGTTCCTTGATATCACGAACAGCCTTACTGCCTGTGGTATCGTCTTTATCAAACACCACCAGGCGTACTAGTACGCGCAACGGCGCCGAATAAATCAGGCCGCGTTGCTGACATTCCTTCACATCAAAAGCGGGTTCACCGAGACGATAACTGACAAACTCCAGCGCTGCATTCCCGTTATAGCTCTCGATAGGGAAAACGGACTTAAAAGCCGCCTGCAAACCCTGATCAATACGCTGCTCTGGCGGTACTCCTGCCTGCAGAAACTTGCGGTAGGATTCTTTCTGAATCTGCAACAGATAGGGTACGCGTAAAACGTTAGGTCGTTTGCCAAAACTCTTGCGAATACGTTTCTTTTCGGTAAATGAGTAGCCCATGCTTTTCCTCAGCCCTTTTGATGTAACCTGTTTACGTAACCGGTCGCTGTGCTTCCGGCTATTGAAACAGCCAGACAGGCAAAAACCAGCGGCATTTGCCGCCAGTTTTTCCTGTCAACTGTTCTAGTGTTCCCCCTTGCTTCAGAGCGAGAGGAAACAGAGTACCAATATGGAATATGCTTCAACTCCAGGTCTTTACTTCAACTCGACCTTGGCGCCCGCTTCTTCCAATTGCTTCTTGATGTCTTCGGCTTCCTGTTTGCTGGCGCCTTCCTTAACGGCTGCCGGCGCAGACTCAACCAGATCCTTGGCTTCTTTCAGGCCCAGACTGGTAACAGCACGTACCGCCTTAATGACTGACACCTTGTTGGCGCCAGCTTCTGTCAGCATAACGTCAAAGCTGTCCTTCTCCTCGGCAGCAGCCGGGGCACCTGCAGCGGCGCCCGGTGCAGCAACGGCTACAGCGGCAGCGGCAGAAACGCCAAACTTGTCTTCCATGTCCTTGATGAGCTGGGAAAGCTCCAGTACAGACATGCTACTAATTGATTCCAATATTTCTTCTTTCGATACAGCCATGATAGATCTCCTGAATAAAAGTCTTTAAAAATATCTTGCTACTAAAATTAAGCGGCTTCTTTACTGTCGCGTACTGCTGCCAGTGTTCGAACAAACTTAGAAGGTACTTCGTTAAGCGTTTGCACGAACTTCTGTATTGGCGCCTGCATGGTTCCAAGCAGTTTAGCCAACAACTCATCCCGGCCGGGCAGTGCAGCCAGTGCGGTAAGTTCCTCAAGGCTCATTATCTTGCCCGACATCGCGCCGGACTTAAGAATGAGTTTCTCATTGGCCTTGGAGAAATTACTTAACACCTTGGCGACTGCAACAGGATCTGATGATGCTGCAAAAGCCAGCGGTCCAACCAACTGGTCTTTCAGGCATTCAAACTCAGAACCTTCCACAGCGCGACGGGCGAGTGTGTTTTTCACAACACGCAAATACACATTTGACTCACGCGCTTTTCGGCGCAGCTCCGTCATTTGTGCCACAGTCAAGCCACGATACTCAGCCACTACTGCTGCGCCAGCGCCCACTAATGCTTCGGACACCTCCGCGACAACGGCCTTTTTCTGCTCTAGGTTAAGACTCACTGAGTCACCTCCGTTAACATCAAGATCGGCGACCGTATCCAGAAAACCTGTATTCGATACACCGTCTACGTAGGCAGGCCACTAACTTCGTAACCCATTATGCGCAAACACACCTACGGTCTTTGACACCCGCCAGATAACTAACTGCTTATCCGGCAGCCTGAGTTACCACGATCCGATACAGGCATCGTAATAACTATTCTTTCACAACAAACTAAATGCCCAACGAGGCACGGTCTACCGG
>Ga0224511_10002027_pt1 | contig 13159 bp, 9 predicted proteins | sample SF_May12_sed_USG_2_FD_169988 | JGI IMG/M metagenome (GOLD analysis project Ga0224511, IMG submission 169988) | Sediment microbial communities from San Francisco Bay, California, United States - SF_May12_sed_USGS_8_1 | ecosystem: Environmental > Aquatic > Marine > Sediment | place: USA...
GATGATGATGATGATAAATAATAATAATAATAATAATAATAATAATAATAATAATAATAATAATAATAATAATAATAATTATAATAATAATGCTACCCTTATTCTCCATTGCAACCAACCGTCTCTCAACTGTGTCCAGTCGGTCAAGGACTGCCCTAAACTCCTCCTCCGTCACTGCCAGAACCTCACCGGTAACACACACGGCAAATATTACCAGCAAAGATAGAAAATACGCCATTGCTGATGTACTTCGAAACTCTAGCTTCAAATGACTTTTACGAAAGATGGACTAAGCTTTGTGTTTTAGGATGAATGTTCTATTGCTCATATATCTTCCTCTTCTTTGTTAAGTATAATAATGAAATTTCAATGTTTACAAAGGTTGAAAATTCATGTAAAGGCCAGCACTGTAACATCTTATGAACAAAAAAGGTTTTGCTAAGTTTTTTTCCTTAACTATAAGGAAGTTTTCAGTTGAAGTTACTGCTGCTGGGTTGTTCTAACAATACTAACATTTGATTTGATACAGCAAGCCAGGCAGACAAATTTATTTTATTTTTTATTAATTTCCTTAAAACACGTAAATACATGTATAGCTCTATCATTACATAAAAGAAGTTGTAGCAAATTCAGAGATCAAAAAAATACACACGTTAAACATATTATTATATAGTGTTGCCTATTAAGGTGCATGGTTATATCCTTATACATTGTGTGCTTTTGCGAATGCATGTCACTGCACATCATTAAACCATTTAAAGTGAATATAGACGAGTCTGTCAATAATTATAATTATGTAGAAGACACAAAAGTAAGTGTATCGAACAAACAAACAGGCAGACTACATGTAGCGGGCGAGAGGGAGGACTAACGCACGGACAGACGGGTGGACGTTATGGTGTGGCGGCGGGCTGACGAATAGGAAGTCGTGTTATCAAAAAAGGTGTTCGAATGTTAAAATAAAGAAATCACAGTAAGTTCGGCAGATCTGATGAACTATTATGTTTTCAAATAAATGATTTCAACAACAAAAAGACCGGACTACAATAATTACATACCATAGTGTTGCATTATAAATCGTTATACATGTATGTGTAAAACATTCTTTGTCAATATTGTACAATATAAGTATTAAACACATACAGAAGTTAACATGTTTTTACACAAAGTATTGTCCCTACTATCGGGTTTAGCGTCAAGGGATATCTATATGAGAAAGTTAATCTTAATTGTTAACGATAGATCCTATATAACATTGGGATTCATACCGGATTTTGTTTAAATATGAACAACATGACATTGTTAATAACCTTTTGTCACCACTACATACTATCACTTCCAAATTTAAGTGGGAAGTCTCAAGTTAAAAAATGCTATCCTTAGAATAGAGACATACTCGTGGGATCAACGAATGGCGGCGGACAATGACTTCACGTTCTTTAAAATACTACGACCGGCCATCGAAAGCTTGCAGCTTTGGACATTAGTTAACGTTTACATGTAGTTGTATAGAACGACAGTGAGAACTGTTTAACCGTTCATCGAAACTGCTTCGCAATCATCCATTAATAGATACATTTTTTGATGTAGCATACGTATATAGCATGTTCGAAATTCTCAATATTGAGAATAATAAAAAATTGAATTAAACGTAGTTTAATTCAAAGAAGCCAAATAAAAGTAGCCAATCGTTTATTTGTTTAAAGGTTTTATATTGGAAAACAGAAATGTTGTCTACATGTCAAACAGCAGAACACCACTGAAACTGCTGTATAGGTGACCGTAGATAACCCTGCTTTCAATATCAATATTTCGTACACAAACTTCATCATCAGCTTGCAGATGCACGATGACAGTGTGTGATGTCTGGCCGTGTCTGCCGGAAATTGTATGTCCCAACAATCGAGTGAGTTGGACACCATTGACGGTAATAGCAGCGTGGATTTCTACAGGACTCGAGTCTGTCATTAAGGTTGCTGAAAACAAGTAGACACCCGCTCGTGGTGCAATGAAGATACTGTGAACAGGGCGGTAGCCATTACCGACATTAAGCTTGATGGTGTCAAACATGATGTGTTGCTCTAAACCAAGTCCTGTTTGAGTCGCTTGTTTTCCAGCAAAGAAGGCCACGGGTTCTCCCGTTGAAAGTTGTCGCCGTGAGATGATAGAAGGAACTTAAAATAAAAAAACAAATTCAAATAATAATCTTTATAAAGATAGCAAGCTCTTTTCAACATTCACTATACACAACAGTTTCATCAAAAATGTATGTTTTAATAACAAGTAAACTGGTTTGTATAAACGTATATATTTGTATGTCTTCACTCACTGAAAAAAACACTGCCGCCACAATAGACACCGAATGAATAAAAACACCAAAACATTAAATTTCATACCAGGTGTGTCTGATGGCTCTGGCGTCTCATTGGTTTCATGTGTATCCCCGATTTCGTCAGCAATACTCACACCATCGTCATTTTCATCATCTGTATCAGCGCCCGGTCTACCTGACACGAGAGTTGACAGCAACATTTTGATCATCCTCTCCTGGCGCGCCAACTTGATTTCGAGGATGCGCATGACGGCTTTGTGCTCGATGGCGGTTTCAGTGAACAACTTTTCTGTGTGGAAAAAACAAATGTCACGTCCCTGGTGCTACACAGTGTTCATCGCTGCTATTACCGTTTTAAAATGTTGTTTTTTAAGTCCTAAAAATTCTATGCCTAGATTAATGTTTAATTCATGTAAAAAGGGAACAGTATAAACATGTATTAATTTCTCTTGTTGTTATTGTTTTTTGTTATTGTTTTGTTGTTGTTGTTAATAATAATAATAATAATAATAATAATAATAATAATAATAATAATAATAATAATAATAATAATAAGCATGTATACCTTTATTCTCCATTGCCATCAGCCGTCTCTCAACTGTGTCCAGTCGGACAAGGACTGCCCTAAAATCCTCATCCGTCACTGCCAGAACGTCAACGGTACCGCACACGGCAAGTATTGTCAGCAAAGAGAGAAGAGACGCCATTGCTGATGTACTTCCAAACTCTAGCTTCAAATGAGGCTAACGAAAGAGGGACTAAGCTTTTGAGTTGTGTTATAAGACGAAGGTGCTTAGCTCTTATATATATCTTCCGCATCTTTGTTAAGTTTTATAATGCCATGTAAACAAAGATTGGCAATACTTTTAAAGACGATGAACGCTAGCTAACACTTTAAAATACTGAAAACACCTGTTTAAACAAAAACGCCATTCAAGCTTGTTCTAAAACTGAAATATTCGTTGGAAGTTTTTTACAAGTTAAATTGGAATTGACCAGCTAATGCAAATGTATATCGACAGCGTCTTGTCTGCTATAGGAGACCTTATGTGTAAATTACGATGTCACCCGAACACCTAAGAGCGTTGGTCAGAAGACAAACAAACAAGGGGATCTTTACCGGTCTACTGTTAATGCATTATTGGGTTTCGTTTTCGAAAACATAAGTTTGTTGAGTGCAATCAGAAGAGTTTAGCAGAGAATTCTTGTAACATCACATAGGCCATGCCACCATGAACAGAAACGCTTTTTATCTAAAAGCAATTTCTAACCTATAAGGAAGTTTTCAGTTGCTGCTGGTTTGTTCTAACAATACAAACACTTGGTTTGATAGAAAGCCATACAGAAAGTTATAATTATGTATAAATTTCCTCAATGCACGTTAATACATGTACGAATATAAGATATGTTTAGCACGTTTAGAAATTAAAACAAAAATACACACATTTATATACCATATACTACGGTGTTGCCTATTAAAGTTCATTGTTATGTTCTTTGAAAGTGGGTGCTGTTCAAAATTCATGTCAATATAAATCATTACATAAGTGTAAATATTGCAATTAGAAAGATAAAAATGTGGACTGAATTTGAGAGAATTACCTGTACCTTATTTGAACATGTACTACTGGACGTGTACGCAATTTCGGCCACTTTTTGCCGTTTTTAGTAGTGCATCTAAATAAACACAACATTGACAATGAAGTTTTTGTGACCTAATTCTGGGTTCTTCTGACACATTTAAGTGTGGCTTTTTTTGTAAATTTGTTTCACACACATCGTGAATAATCATTGGCAACCACTCTTTAATCTCCCTTAATTCAGCTTCAAGTGCACGCAAATATTCTGCCATTGAAAATCAACAATTGTGATACGTGTATTCATCTATTTTTAGATTTTACCTTTGAAAAGACATACTAGTATATAACCTGTGCATGGCATTTCATTTAGTTATCATAACATAGCTATTTGCATATTTAGTACATACTTCAAAATTTTAATGTCTGCCAAAAATAATACCACACGTAAATACGTCTTTATAGATTTTTATATAATACCAATTAATATTATTTTTTTACTTGAACAATTATGACAAAGTGTCTTTAAAATACGTATTTTGTTTCACATTCTTGATTTTATGTGAAATTTTAAGTTAAGGGAATGCAATTCTATATTTAGTCAGGCATGTGATTGTCATGCTCTACTCTCCCTATATGCCGTCATTTCCTATGACAACTTGTGTACTTTCATTTTCTGAAATTACTTAAAATAGGAAAAGCTTGAAATACAGAAGCGAAATTTGGTGTGTCTCAAAATTATAAATATCATGTCAAGCATCATAAAAATAAGTAAGTTACATCGGTGGCCGAATATTTGCGTACAGGCCGAAAATGCGTACATGTCTAGTATATCTTAACAATATTACCGAATTGTGCAGGTGTAGTTGTATGGCTTTGAATCAACTGTTCATAAATCGACTTTAAGTGTCGATTTCAATTTGAAATAAACAAAGGACACACTATGGTGTATGTGATTTTCTTCTTCATTTATTACAATGTGTGTGATATTTGATACAAAATAAATAGTTTAGAATGCAAAACAAGGGATGGATTAGTTATAAAATTATTGTTATTATAATCATGTGACATTAACATTGAGGTACAAGAAGATAGTGATTAAAATTCAGTTTGCAATTGCGTGTATTAATGTTAGTCAATGTCGTGTTAATGTTATAATAAAGTCACATTCAAAGCAATGAAATACTCACACGAGTCGACATTCGTTTTATTGTTGTTTTTTGTATTTGTTTTCAGTAATATTGTAGACATTCCGTAAACAATCGGTGAAATGTTTACATGTCAAACAGAAGAACACCACTGAAACTACTGTATATTCCGCCATATATTGTGTTAACATAAACAATATTTCGTACACAAACTTCATCACCAGCTTGCAGATGTACTACGACAGTTTGTGATCCCTGGTCGTGTCTTCCGGAACTTGCGTGGCCGAATATTTTAGCCACAGGGACACCATTGACGGTAATAGCAGCATGTATTTCTACAGGGGTGGTGTGTGTCAGTAAGGTTGCAGAAAACAGGTAGACGCCCGCTCCTGGTGCAACGAAGTCACTGTGAACCCGACTGTTGCTATTACCGAGGTTAAGACCGATGCTTTCGAACATGATGTCTTGTTGCAAACCAAGGTCTGTCTGTAGCGCTTCTTTAGCAGCGTAGAAAGCCACGGGTTCTCCCGTTGATAGTTGACGTCGTGAGATTGAAAGCACTTACAATGGAAAAGGATGAAATAGTGTTCATCAAGTAAATGTTGAAACCAATTATACCACGCACATAGCTAAATACACTAGACAATTTTAAGAATCATAACACCAACTGAAAATGTTTAAATATATAAACGTGTAAAGACACATTTGTGTAGAAGTCTGCAGCAAATAAAGATACAATGCAGAACTATAGACGCCGAATGCCCATATAGAACACCAAATGAAAATAGTTTTATACCATTGGTGCCTTGTGGCAAATTGGCTGCCGGTGTATCTTCATTTCCATCAGCGTTACTATCATCATCTTCTGTACCATCGTTATTTCCGTCATCTGTATCAGCGCCAGGACGACCGTGCCCGAGAGTTGACAGCAACATTTTGATCAGCCTCTCCTGGCGCGCCAACTTGATCTCAAGGCTGCGAATGGCGGCTTTGTGTTCAAAAGCAGTTTCAGTGAACAGCTTCTCTGTGTTTAAATAAAAGGTTTGCCCCATCACTGGCGTCACAAGTTAAGTAGAGTGACATATTTTGAGTTCTTAACAATGAAGATGTTGGAAATAAAATGTCCTAAAATGTATTTCCTTTGATAAATGTTTATCTTATAATATGCTGATAACTCCAATAGGAAACAAAGGTTAAAAGTACTTTTGTTAGGTTTTGATTTGCAGTCGTAAACAAATTTTATACAGTCAGGATAAAAAAGAAATATATTACCAAAAGGGCAAGATAATTATCGACCCCGCAGAATGGAAATTCTGAGTGTTTCATGGACAAACAAAATTCTGACATTTGATCTCCAACATGGTATTAGGTATACATTGGATTCTTGCGAGCGACACTTGGTCTCTTCGAGGGAAACATGTGGGTTTTTTCTCAAATCCACCCGTGCATGGCGAAATTAGAGTCTGGACACATAATCTTGACCATTTTTACTCTTGACCGCTAAATTAGACCATACATTTTGAGGTATGAATGTGATTCTTATGCGCGACACTCAGACTCACCAATAATAACATCGGTGCTTAAATCCATAGCGATGTGACAGATGGCCGAAACATAATATTGACTAATTTGAACCTTTGACCTCTAAGTCGAAGCACTTACAGATCAGTGAAAGGCTGCTCATGCTTCTTAAAAAGTGGCTCAAATGAAGTATTTAGTATCAATACCAAGCTAGAACAGGTTTGCTTTAAAAGAAATCTATCCTGGCACTGCTTTGCCTTGAAATTGTTTGTATCGCACAATAACCTATATTCTTGTATGTATTTAACACAACCTGGCGGGTTCAAGAGGTTCAAAACCTGCCGTGTCTATATAAAGGTAAATATTTGAAGTTACATAACATACATTTTCTTAAAATTTGCAACTGTGATAGGTAATAAAGTTATCTTTCCATCCATGAATAGTGATATATTAGAATATTCGTTGGTCATTTAAATAGTTGGTAACACATGCGCGTGGTTTATCTATAAATTAAAGAAGGAAAATAAGTAGGCATGAGCAGCCTTTCATCTATTTAAGGTGAAGTAAATCCAGACAAACAATGTTTTAAGCAAATTTGATATCCAAGCCTTTAATGTATTAATGGACGACACTCTGTCTCATCAAGATCTACGATTGTATCAAGAAATATTAAAATATGTCAACCTGCAAAGAAGTTATGGTCTGGACAAGCCAATTCCGGACTCACAGACAAACACCGGATTAAAAGTGACGGCTTTATCAAGCTAACCTAACCGCAAGCGGGCTCGATAAATATCGAGAAACACCCGAAAGTAGTAAATTAAACTGATGATAGAGAAGGCCCTCAGGAAGCATAGCCTGCACGAGAAAAAAGCAGCCTCGGTTTTATTGAAGCTGTTTATCAGTGGTAATGAAGGATGCCATACCACCGACATGAGCAGAACTCTTTTTCCAACATACAATCCATGAACCCTGAGGACCAGAAAAATTAACTACACAATGATGTACAGTTTACGGTAAGCATAATATTATATAAACACATGTATGACATACAATATGCATTTATAAGGCATGTAACAGAATTCGTACGACGACAAAAAATTAACACATAAGCAAGAGTAATAATAATAAAAATATGTTTACCTTTATTCTCCATGGCAACAAGGACTGTCCTAAAATCTTCATCCGCCACAGCCAGAACGTCAACGGTAACACACACGGCAAGTATTGTCAGCACAGAGAGGCAAGACTCCATTGTTGATACACTTCTAAACTCTAGCTTCAAATGACTTGTACGAAAGTAGGACTAAGCTTAAGTTGTGTTTAACGAAAACTGTTCTAATGCTTTAATATATCTTCCTCATCTTTGTTAAGGTGTTATAATGAGATTTCAATGTTAACAGATTGACACTCCCGTTTAAAATGCCACTGGTCAACATTTCAAAATACTGAAATTACATTTTTAAACAAATGTCATTAAAACGTATTCTAAACTGGAATTCAATTTAAAATTGATCTTTCGACAGCCCGACCCCTATGGCGTCTTGGCTGAATTAGATTGCCGACCATTCTTTTATATTCACTTTTAAAGATGCTAGGTCTGTATCTTGATACCCTTACAATCAGTCACAAATCTTCCAATATGTTAAGAATACTAAATAGATTAACATTGTATTAGAAATTACAAACTTTTGAGACAAATAATGTGTTTTTGGACAAAAAAGTAAAAACACAACAACAACAAAACAAAAAATCAAACATAAAAACCCTTGCCGGAGCCGGAATTGAACCCGGGAGCTCTTGCACACAAAGCGGATGCGTTACCACTGCACCACCGAGTCATCTGACAGTATCGATTGTAGTCAAGCTATTTAACTGTTTCGACGCAATGGGTCGAAACGTAAATAAACAAAGCCAAATTTGCGGGCCAGATATTTTCAACAAATTCATTTTTTCTGTAATATTTTTGCATGCATGGATAACTATATTTGGCAGTTTCTCATATTTAAGGGAATATGTTTCGCTGATTAAATATGATTAAAATGTAAGATGTAAACAATTCTGACCTAAAAGATACAGATGTAGCATCTTTAACCTATGCATGTATACGGACAGCATCATGTCTGATTTAAGAGACCTAACGTGTGGATCACCCTGGCACCAGGACCCCTAACAGAGTTGGTCAGGAGACAAACAAACAAACAAACAAACAAACAAACAAACAAACAAACAAACAAATTATATTTACCGGTGCGCAGTTAATCAACTATTTGGTTTTATTTTATAAAACAAAAGTTTGTTGAGTTTAATAAGAAGTGTTTAGCAGTGCATTCCATGTAAAAAAGTATTCAGTTGTAGTTACTGCTGGTAGGTTAATTGTTCTAACAATAGTATTATGTAATTTAATACAGGACGCCAGATAGAAATCCTGTATTATGTTAGAAATATAAAAAAGTTATAGCACGTTCAGAGATCAAAATAAATACACACGTTAAACATATGTAGTGTTGCTTGTTAATGTGCATGGTTATATCCTTATATAGTGTTGCCTATTAAGGTGCATGGTGTTATCCTTATACAACGTGTGCTTTTGAAAATTTATGTTACTGCACATCATTAAATTAGGTTAATAATTGAAATACTCTGTTTAAGACGGAAAAGGATTTACAATTATGGAAATATAAATTGTAGAGATGTTCAACGAAAAATGTTGCAAGTAAATAGGGTCACCATTACAAAATGGCCCGTTCAAAAACAAACACACTTAGCAGAGTGTAAAACACGCAAAACAGCCAGACGTAACAGACATTTTTTGCATTTTTATTCTTTATTATAAGAATTGAAAAATGCATTCGTTGTTTATAATTTCAGATGCACATAGTGTGTTGGTCGGTATTATATCGTATGAAGGTCAAACTTTTGTGTCATAACATTTAAAAAAAAGTATGCTCAACACATGATCGGGTAGGTATTGATATTAACCAACACAAAAAATACGATATATGAGCAAAAGATATGACACAAAAAGACAACGTGTTCAAGTATACAATCATAACAGTAATAATAACAATGTATTGTCTGACACACCGTAAGCTTTATTGTCTCGATTTCTTGACGTTTATTATTTATTTATTGTAAAGACAACAGCAACATTTTCGAGCACATTTTATATACAAATAAGCTATAATAATTGGTTCGGTTATTTATTTTTTTCGATTTAAAATAATGAATAGATCGTGTTTACATGTACTTTTAAAAAGTTTCAGGTATACTAAGCCGTTATAATTATTTTGCTTATCCCGAATCTGTTATGTAATTGAATGTCCAATATAATTCAAACTATTATAACTAAAACCATAGATTGTTACGATGGTTCAAAATATACGAGGGTCATTCATAAAGATCAGGGCCTGGGACTGTAACTTTTCTAAAAATCAAGTTATTCCATTAAAACTTTACAGTAATTTGCATATTTATATTTCAGATTTATATTTGAAATGTCACTCATTTATCTTTTATAGTTTTATGTTTCTGCAAATTAATATCAGTCGGTGCGTTAATTATTTTTTTGACTATATATATGAAGCCCTTCGGGCTATTCAAATATAATTTTCTATAGCCCGACTGAAATTTAAATAGCCTAACATTTTTGTTGTGGTCATAATTTATACAATTCTTTACTGAAAAGCGTTGACTTGCACTAATTTAATGTTTGGTTGTGTTTTTTAACGAACAAATAACTCCACAATGAATATTTTTGTTGATTTGTTCCTTTGTTTAGAATTTTACTCCAACATTTAAATAGACCGGTCGGGCTATTTCGTATACAATTCTAATCGACCGACCGGCCGTTTACTCGACTCGGGCTTCGGGCTTATAGACTAATTTGCAGACTGATTAATATAAATGCATAAATAGCATAACGTAGCACTTTGAAGTTACCCACATAGCATTAAGTTTAGTATTTAAAGATTGAGTTTTTAAAGAACCTGAAGTTAAAGATACACTTAAAACACGACTGGTGATGCACAAAGTGTTTTATATGAAAAGGGCTAATTTTTAAGTCAATGTGATTGCATACAAGAAAGAAAAAGGAATATGAAAGCATTCATGTAAGCTGCTTTAAACGCAAATTGAGCATGGACGTCAAAAAAGACGGAGCAGATTTCGGCTATTTGAATTTTTCAAGCCATAATGTGCGTTTTTAAAAAGTATTTCTTGCTGGAAAACATGATTTTTACATTCCAGCAATAGTTATTTATCATCGTTTAGTTGTTATAACTATTTTACATATTGAGTAGTACTTTGATGGATATATAATCTGCAATTTACTTGAATAAAGTTTGCTTCTATTACGATTTAATTCTTTGTAACGTCAAAAATGACGTCATAAACAGTTCCGTGCAGTTTATAAAATTCAATACTAGTATAACGAGTAACTATTAAGATAATTTACTGATATTTCATAGGATTTTTGTTTGACACATGTTATGTTATCATTAATGGAAATATCAGAAACGTAGGTGAAATATTCAAGCGTTAAGTACTACTCCAGTCCTGCAACTGTATGAATGACCCTCGAATATACGGGGTTTGACATTGTATTTACGCCTATCATAGATTCTTGCTTGAGAGTACTTTTATTCTGATTCAAAATTAAAGCAAATATACTGATATTTATTCAAACAATTATAAAGCATTTTTTTCACAACAGAAGCTACACACACATAGGCACCGACATGGCAAGTAAACAATGGGCTTGTCATTTTATAATATCCTATAAAGCGGAATTACACTTTTTGTATGCCAACTAAAATGAACTTTGAGTTAACAGCCTCCGGTCTTCCATCGCTTTGATGTTATTGGTGACACAGCAAACAAACAAGCAGATAGAGCATTAAGTGAAGCAACGCATTGACAATTCCAAGTTCAAATGCTGGCAATTTCAAAGTATTCATAGCAAGGTTAATGGATCGTTTTAAACTACGCGCGACACAATCGGGTGGACATCTGAACGGACAAACGAGGGAAAATAAATATGCCCAAATTTGTTCGGGCATCAAACTGGTATCAGTACGCCACGAAACGGCAATCAGTAAGTTTTAATACTTTTGCAGATGCTTTTCAATAAGCGTTTAGAAGTAGAAAGTTTGGTCTACTGTTTGGAAACGTATAAAACGTTTACGTAGAAATAAAACGAACTATAAAATGCACGCGCTTGAATTTTATTGTGTCCTATTTTACGATATCTTAACAACATTACCGAATTATTTCAGAATAAAATGGAATTTAAGTGTTGATTTTTATGCGTCGTTGTTTTTCATTTTATTAAACTGGATCAATGTGTTCTCAATGTACTTGCTTAAATATTGAGTCAATAGGCTAATAATGCCGAACAAGGGAACGATCATCTACGTAATGAAACAATTCATTACATTTACGACATAAAAGTTGGGATACAAGAAGATTTTGATTTATAATTTCAAGTTTACATTGAAAACAGAAATATTATCTGCGGCTAATCTGTAGACAATGGGTGCAAACATCTTAATCAAATGTTCACATGTCAAACAGCAGAACGCCACTGAAACTGTTGTACAAGTAACCATAGATACCCCTGTTACCAAGGTCAATATTTCGTACAGCAACTTCATCACCAGCTTGCAGATGCACGATGACAGTGTGTGATCCCTGGTCGTGTCTTCCGGAACTTGCGTGGCCGAAAATTTTAGCCACAGTGGCACCATTTACGGTTATAGCAGCATGTATTTCTACTGGGGTGATGTGTGTCAGTACGGTTGCAGAAAACAGGTAAACGCCCGCTCGTGGTGCAACGAAGTTACTGTGAACCGAACGGAAGCCATTGCCGAGATTAAGCTTGATGGTGTCAAACATGATGTTTTGATTTAAACCAATTCCTGTTTGAGTCGCTTGTTTACCAGCAAAGAAGGCCACGGGTTCTCCCATCGATAGTTGACTCCGTAAGATAGATGGCACTTAAAACGGAGAAAAATAATCAATTAAATATCTATATGAAAACATGAAAACTTACTATAATACGCACTAATTATAACATCAATGGAAATGTTCGTGTAAACTTCTAAATAAACATTTGTGTATAAGTCTGCATTAAATATAAAAGCACTGTCAAAACTAGGCACTCGGTGCACAAGAATGCCAAATAAAAACAATTTTTTTACCATTGCCTGCCTTTGTGTCTCCATTTCCACCAGGGTTACTTTCAACAGAGTCTGTACCATGGTCATATCCGTCATCTGTATCAGCGACAGGTCGACCGGGCCCGCGAGTTGACAGCAACATTTTGATCAGCCTCTCCTGGCGCGCCAACTTGATCTCAAGGCTGCGAATGGCGGCTTTGTGCTCGATAGCAGTTTCAGTAAACAGCTTCTCTGAGTTCAAAAAAATAAATGTCACTGGCGTCTCAAAATAGCGCAACACACTCAAAGTCAATAAAAGGAACAAGTTGAAGTTAGACATTGTCAAAAAATAAAACATTCCATTATGTATGATTTTATTTATTTTCAATTAGTTTAACATATTAATTAACTGAAAAAAGCAAT
>Ga0224511_10002028_pt1 | contig 13158 bp, 2 predicted proteins | sample SF_May12_sed_USG_2_FD_169988 | JGI IMG/M metagenome (GOLD analysis project Ga0224511, IMG submission 169988) | Sediment microbial communities from San Francisco Bay, California, United States - SF_May12_sed_USGS_8_1 | ecosystem: Environmental > Aquatic > Marine > Sediment | place: USA...
ATCTTGGTTCGAACTTTTGTTTACGTCCTACTTTCTAACCATTTATTTTTTGGAAAAACTATTGATGTTTCACTCATAAAACTCTAAGATTACCTCCGTTAGTGCATGGAATTGTATATGCCTAAGTGTGAAAGGTATGCTCCTATTAGATTTTGAGTTCTGCTGGCCCGCGTGAAGTCCATTGTTTTCGCTAATTAATGGTTAATTAACAATTAATTTAAAGTGTTATTAATAAAAATTGGTACTTTTGAGGTAACCTCACAGTATTTTGCTTATTTCATTCCAATAGCATCTCTAGTTTTTGAAAATAACAAAAGGACTTTTGGGGGGCTGCTTTGGGCATTTCAATATGTCTCATTTCCTTAACAAAAAATGCACAACACTGTAGTCAAGTACTTTTGAAATATAATATGTTATATAATAATAATTTTGCAATTAATTTTAAATTAATTTAAAGTGTTATTAATAAAAATTGGTACTTTTTAGGTAACCTCACATTAATTTGCTTATTTCATTTCAATATCATCTCTAGTTTTTGAAAATGACAAATGGGCTTTTTGGGGGATGTTTCGGGCATTTCAGTATGTCTCATCTCCTTAATACCTTTGACATAATTCAGTCATTCTGTAAAGCTCATAATTCAGCATTAAATTAGCAGACGGTGAGCATCGATTCATGGTAAAAACCATAACATAAACTGTTTACTTCAGTTTGAACGAAGTTCGCTTTTGCGTGCACGGATTAATAAACTGACTCAATGGCTCTACATGATTCTAAAATCTACCCAGCTACACAGTTTTACCTATTCATAACCCCATGTTTACCTTAGATAAACCGCCACTCAGGTAATAAATTATTAAATATTAACATTCAGAAAATGCGGCAAATATTTCGCAAAATGAATGGTTTATGACAGACTGAGGTCATTTTTGTAAAACAGATATCACGGCGTGTTAGTGTACATCAAGCCGTATAAAGCAGACGATACGTCTTTACAAATCGCAACGGCTAAAACATGTTTAAACTTGTCGAACTATATTAAGCGGTTATGCAATTTCTTTGAACCATTTCCCTAAAATCACCAGGAATTACGTGAATTCACTGACTTGGTTAGGAATTACATGAATTCCCTTGTTACACACATTCCCTTTAACATATATAAGTTTTGTTAAATGCAGCTCAATATTTATGCAGTGTGTGTACATGCGTGTGCTTATGCAACTTGTGTATATTAGTTTGTGTATATATATAGTTATTTTTAATGCAGCGCAATATGTATTATTAATGGTGGTATAACTCGTAAAATGTGCTTTATATTTTGATAAATATTATTCATGTTTAAAATAAATTGTATTAAGTTGTACCAAGCGTTTGTCCTAGTATTCACACCGATCTTCTGTAATTACTCATCAATTAATCGCCTATTAATGGGTACTTAATATATGAGAAAACATCAATCATCAGCGCATAATCACCAATATAGGTCTATTGTGATATTAATGACATCGTGAGCGGGTACTTAACAGGTGCGAAAATAAATCTCTATATATCCTGGTACAAGGTCTCCAAGAATGACACGACATTGTAGTGGTGCGAAATCGAAGTGGTACGAGGTCTCTGACATCCCCGTAGAATACTAAATAGAAGACAAAAGGCTATCATTTTCAGATTTACAATGCTTTCGGCGGCACGCAACTGATTCACTATAGCTGGTTTAATATTTCAAAGCTCCTATTCCAGCCTAGGTTGAAATGAACATTTTAAATTCAAACTGAAATGTCAGCATTGACAGCAAATTATTAAAAACATATCATGTATGTCAAATTACATTTTACTAGATTATTGATATGTTTCTCACTCATAGAAATGTCAGTAGAGTCAATAACGAAAATATTTTGCTATAAATTTATACCATTCCAATGCACTCCTTTGTAAAAACTGTTCTAAAATTAGAAACTACCATTAAGTGTGCAACGTTTTTTTTCATTGACCGTACCAAGGCGGTAATTGACCTATCGACAGCCCGCCCAAAATGGCGTCTTGACGGACCAGCATTGTTGGGCCATCTATTGTATTCACTTGTCATTTATGCATATGCAAATCGCTATCACCATCACCTAGTCCGATAATTGGTCAGTAATATTATAATGGAGCGATATGACTTTCATATTATAATAAGTAATCAGGCAAGCGATGCGTAAATCATGAAGACCAGGACAGGAGGGCGGGCTGTCGATAGGTCAATTCAACATTATTTGGAGAAGTCCGTTAAGTAATTAAAAATTGAATATAAACAAACAGAAAAATCCGAAAAACACAAAAAATAGTTATTTCTTAATGTCTGTTGCGTCTTTGTATACTCCGTGTTTTGTGATGTTCTGTGTGTTTTTGTACGGGCCATTTTGTCATGGTGCCTATAAACTTGACTTGTCAACATTGTTTACAACATTTTTCTTTGAACATCTCTTCCATTTATATTTTAGTATTAAAGTCATTTTCGTACTAGCAAGGCCAATGTGCTCGGCGAAGGGAACTTGAATTTAAAACACACCATTTTACTCCCTTTTAAAAGTTTGTTAATAGATCTATTTGAGTGCAATTATTTGAGTTCAATTGTTTATAGATATTTATTTCCTAAAACGTTATACTATTTCAGTCATGGTTAAACATACAATCCAACATGTAATCGTGTGGAATGGATCTTCTTGAGGGTAACCCCCCTTTCCATCTTTAAGTATAGCTGTCAGAGTCAATCATATCTACAATTCACAGGCTACGCCCGGGAATGTGACTTTGTATGCAATAGTAGGGATACACCCATGCCAAATACTGGTGATTCGCCTAAGTGAAATGGCTCGCATGTCACCAAATTTAATCCCATCCAATTTAAGGTGTTTTGATCGGAGTTTATAAGACAGACGTAACAATAACTCACCCATTCAATATCGTCTTTTAAACCCCTTAACAAACAATGCAATTCACTGGCCTACCAAGTCTTCAGTATACTAGCTTCTGAATTTCCTTGTTGTGCACATGGAAATCTTGTGAGATCAGGCTTTGGATCAAGAAATGAATAACTTGCTCTTCATATTTTTCTTGAGGTCAATTTCTGCAGACATCGTCGAGGAGTTCCGCTTGTGACAGTTTGGCATCATAAAGCCATCATGATCATTTCAATAGCGTCATGGCTACTGTACACTATTTATTGTTGTGTGCGCTTGCCATTATTAAATCTGGCAACAATAAATGTAATTATAAATGATAAAAAAAATGCTGTAAACAAAGGGGGGGTCACTCAACCCTGCTTCTGTATTAAATGATCTATCTTTATAAGCAACCTATGTCAGTAACCTGTAAGGGTAAAGTGGCACACCGCGAAATGTAAAATATAAATGTTTGATTGTCTGTATCATTTTAAAAAAAAAATCTAGTAAAAATATAGTTCATTGCTTCCACACAAGCAGTTAAAATTTGTATATCTTTTATTTCTTTTTAGTTGACAAGCCCAATCTTTACCACATGTAGACAGGACGGAAAAGTCAACTGTGTAAATCCTGTTGGGATCGCCGTTTGTAGACTGGCCAGAACAGTTATTTACCCAAGACAGACATCGAACCCACAACCTCCTGCTTGCAAGTCCATTGCTCTACCAACTGAGCTATCCGGGAAGACGGGAAGACAGTTTGGTCTACGGTTTCTTCCTATACATCACAGTAAAGTCACTGGCTACATTCATGTGTATTATTATTACACTGATCACTGATCAAAAAGATTATGCAAAAAAGAATCACTCATGATACAAAATGAAAATTAGAACTTCAAACCAATTTAATAAAATAAATTAGACATTATCTTAGCATTTATCACATTTTTCTTTTGAGTGGTTGACTAGGGAAAGCTTGTAGCTTATTTGTATTCATTTATGATCTGTTAAGAAATAATAATTAAACTAAACCTTTTTTATATTACTGCACACGTTTAATGTTATAATTTATTTCCTATTTTTAATGAACATTCATTTCTAAGTTTACTAAATATTGCATAATGCATGTGAGTACTGCAATTGTTTTAAGTTTTTCAATTCAACTTAAAAGAAATGGAGAAATTAAGAAAAGTTAATCCGAAAACTTTTGTAATATGCAGAATTGTCTTAAATATCCTTTACTTAGATTTTGGTTATCTAGAGTCTACTAAAATAACTATTAATAGAAAACAAATGTTTTTAGTAAGGCAAACCTACCATTTATAAGTATGCATGTTTCAGTTTCAACTTTCATTCAGCTTTTAAAGCTGACAAAATGAACAATAATTAGAGAATTAAAACTGCTTAATGTAGTGCCACGGGGACCCAGACCGGTAAGTTTAGGCCCACAATGTAGTGCCATGGGAGGCCCAGACCAGCACGTGTCGGCTCAACATGTAGTGCCACTTGATGCCCAGGCTGGCACGCCCGGGCTAGAAATGTAGTGCCATAGGAAGCCCATACCGTCGTGCCCGACATTGCAATACAATGACATAGGGAGGTTAAGACCGGCCCTTTTGGGATTTTTATACAGCGCCTATTGGACCTCTGAGCCGCATGCTTGGGCCTCACATTAAAGGCCCAGAACCGAGATTCCCATACTGTGCCACTGGGAGGCCAGACCAGCCATTAAGAGATTCCAGATACAGTGCCAGTAGGGGGCCTGGAGTCGCATGCTGGGGCCTCTCAGACAGTGCTATGGGAGTTCCGGACTACAGAGGGTTTATATTTGTTCTTATCACGTAGCCTTCTATAAGACAGTTTCACTAAAACTAGATCAATATTCTAAATATTATCTGGCCTTATAATGGCGGATTCAGGATTTGACTATGAGGGTGTGACTTTCTCTACTGTGGGGCGGGGGCGTCGGGTATCCAATCATTGACTTCAAGTGTTGACGTTTGATGTAGAAGCTATTTATTTGGAGCATGTTTTGACAATATTCACTGTATTTTTATGCTCCACGAAGGGAGAGCTTTAGTCGCCGTTTTGTCCGTCCGTATGTCAGTCCGTCCGACCACATCTTGTCCAGGACATCACTCTTAAACAACAAGAAATATCAAAAAAGAAACTTTGTAGGTAGATAGATCTCATTGAGTAGAAGTACAGTGCACAAGAAACATAAGTGCGTTGCCTAATTTTGGAGTTATTGCCCTTTGTTCATTTTTACACTTTGAACATTGTCCAAAACATTACTCTAAAACTACTAGAGATATCAACGAGAAACTCTGTAGGTAGATATATCTGATTGAGCAGAAGTGCAGTTCACAAGAGCCGTAACTCTGCCATGCCTTGTTTTTGAGTTATCCCCCTTTGTTTATTTCTACACTTTGAACTTTGTCCGGGATATTACTCTGAAACTACAAAGAGGTATCAGCGAGAAACTTTGTATGTTGATAGATCTCATTGAGTAGATGTGCAATGCAAAAACCCGTAACTCTGCCTTGTCTAATATTGAAGTTATTGCCCTTTGTTTATTTTTACACTTTGAACTTGGTACGGAACATATCTCTCAAACTACAAAAGATATCACCAATAATTTTTCTAGTTAGATAGATCTCATTGAGTAGAAGTGAAATGCACTTGAACCATTACTCTGCCTTGCTTAGGTTGGGAGTTAGCGCCATATTATTTTGTACACTTTGAACTTTGTACAGGACATTACTCTGAAACTACAAGTGGTATCAACAAGAACTTTTGTAGATAGATAGATCTCATTGAGTAAAAGTGCAATGCACAAAATCCGAAACTATGTCATGCCTAATTTTTGGAATTATCGCCCTTTGTTCATTTTCATACTTTGTCTAGGTTACTGCAACCGATAGTATGAAAATTACTGACTTGACACTTCACATTATATCTTTATGCCTCTGAATCTAAAACCTATTTAGGAAGCAGCACCAGGTTTGATCGGCTCTTGTTATTAAAATGTGGTTAAAAAAAGAAATTCAGCGTTTGCCTAAATCAATGGTCCGCTGTCGTTTGCGCCTACTGTACACATTCCTGTAAAGATCCTACATACATATGCTTAGCGTGTTTGGGATATAACAGGAAAGAGACAGCTTAGACATAAATAAAATATTTATTCATGACATAAAAAATGGGCATTTGAAATATTGGCGTTTTTGATCAGTTTTGTTATACCGGTAAATATTAACGGAAAACATGTACGGCCTATAAGAGCAGTGACTTAGTACATATTAGTGTATATACCTATCATACTGTTTTGTACATGTGTAAAATAAAGTCTTTAATATAAACCCTTGTTATTACTGTCAATAATGCAATATATATGTCACGTGCATATATGTTTACATTCCAAAACAACACAGTTTTAAAAGTAATTTAGGGAATGTCGTATGTCATTATATATTCAGATGTTCAGCAAAAAATAATTAAAACAAAATCTAGTTGGCGGTCAAATAGCTATGGCTTATATGAAAAGCGTCGTCCGCTAGACAACGTTCCAATCGCCTATTGAAGTCACACACAAGCGCGTCCAAAAAGCGACTCATTTTTTCCTACTCATCCAAGATGGCCGTTTTATATAGAATATATTGTAAGTTCAATGCAGTGATAATTTTTCGTTTTAAAATTATGTGATAAAAGTGCACATGTTGGAAAACAATGGACTTTTTAAAAACACAATGGGCTTTATATTAAAACACAAAGAGATTTTTAAACAATACATCATATGATTAATTTTAGATAAATAGCGCATACATTATGTCAACATGCATAAATCATAAGTATGGATTCAGTAATTGACTGAATAATTAACACACAGTCTTGTCAGTTTGTGATGTTCGAAAACTAGCAATGATATTAAAATGAAATTAGTAAAACATTGTTATGTTACCCAAAAATACCAGTAAATAGTAATAAAACATAAAAATAAAACAAAAAAAGGTGGATGGAGTTTAATACGGCTAAATGTGAAAGGTTTGTTCCTATAAAAGTATGAGTGCTGCATGCCCGCGTGAAATCTATTTTTTGTTTTGGCTAATAAATGGTTAATTAACGATTAATGTTGAATTTTATTACTAACTTTATGCACCAACGGAGGTAATCTTAGAATTTTATAAGTCAAACATTAATAGTTTGTCCAAAAAAGACAAATCAATTTTAGTTCAAACTTTTGTTTACGTCCTACTTTCTAACCTTTTCATTTTTGGGCAAACTTTGGATGTTTCACTCATAAAACTCTAAGTTTACCTCCGTTAGTGCATGGAGTTTTATATGCCTACGTGTGAAAGGTGTGCTCCTACTAGATTTTGAGTTCTGCTGGCCCGCTTGAAATCAATTGTTTTGGCTAATTAATGGTTAATTAAAAATTAATTTTATGTTTTATTAAAAATTTTTTTATACTTTTGAGGTAACCTCACAGTATTTTGCTTATTTCATTTCAATGTCATCTCTAGTTCGTGAAAATGACAATGGACTTTTTGGTGCTGCTTTGGGCATTTCAATATGTCTCACCTCCTTAAAAATAACATCTAAATGTGATGTTTTTCCGAAAAATCTTTAATTCTTCGTTGGGCTGGCCCAATTATTTCTTTTTTGCGGCACGCTAGACTTGCAACATTTAAGCGAACATTGAGCAAACGACACAAAAACGAACAGGACCAATTTGGTTTTCGACATACTAGTTACATAATTCATAATGAATACGCAATAAATGAGTATAGTATGTACACTTGAAGCACGCACACTATTTTAAAATTAAACAAAACAAACATATTTAATAAATTGACAACTGCCTTTTACCTTTTACAGTGCTTCTTCTTGAAATAATGGCAGTATTTAGTCGCTCCGCAGCTAGCTGCATGTAGGATTTTATGTTGAAACGTTAATTCTTCCTGGTTTATATAAATAGGTGACTTAATTGGTATCCCATTCTCCGCTGAACCATTTGTCTAAAATCATATCCTTTGAAAAATCCTACATCAACTGCACTCTTTACTATAAATATAACATTATCCAAAAACTAGGACTTAAAGCCAAATCCAACATTTACACAAAAAAGACCCGACTGTACAGTCTGTTTATATTGGGCGTGCTCGGTTGAGAGAAACGAGCCAAACGAGTGTAATTGGCTGTAGGAACTGAATCATAGTGCCTTCTATTATTTGTCGAAATTCTTGACATTTCTTCGGATGAAAATGTTGAAGACAATTCATTTGCAGCGGTTATTTTTACCTGCTGTCGCAGCCGCTATGTAAGTATACATGTAATACAGTAAGGTTAACCAAATCCGTATTATATTGTTTAGTATGGTATGTTAACTTGCACGTTCCCTATGATCAGAGATAAAATTCAAACAGGTGATAAATTCAGAAACTAAACCATAATAGAATAATATCTTCACTGAATGAAGGGAAAGTAAACATTATCGTGGAAACTGAGGAATTCAATGAAACCATGCAATTATAAAAAGATTTATTTTATTTTGGTGTATTATGATAAACTACCATTATATTCAAAAATAGCCTTAGTTATACTGGATGTTATACTGGATGTTTGCAATGACTGACCTAAATGATATAAATTGGCTAAGAACTTAATATCTCCCTATCTCTCAGAGAGTAAAATTACTGTTATAAATGTCGTAACTAGCAAAATATTGTTTCTTTTCATATAGGATACGACAGGACATAATGCCCGTTATGCTTGTTTTCCTGTGTGAAACAAGCATGCACTAAATAAACGGTCAAAGTAACATACATTCGAGAGGTCAACAACATAGTTTGTGAATATTGTACTGAATTTAAGTCACAATAGACAGTTCTCCTTCCGACAATCATGGCCAATTACAACAGGAAATGGTTAATTTTTATCCAATAGATAGGGACTATGATTGTTAGGCGACAATCTAAATTAGTAAATACTAAATAAAGATTACATCCTATTTGTGATGAATTTTATCACACGAACAAAAAAGAACAGAAAGTTGGATGAGATTGAAGTTTTGCGGAAAAATCCTTTCTACAACACGAGCATGTAGGGGTGCTTGAAATAAATTTGGTGTTTTATTGAAATTGTGGGACACACAAAAACATGGTAGAGATAAAAAGCATTCCATTAATACGCTCTTATACCGTAATTTATTTAGAATGCATTGTAATTGGTAAGTATTTAGAATTTCCATACATTAAATATCACTAATTTCTGTCAACACTCTGTATTTAAAGTAAGCTGATAGAAAAGTAAGAATTTTAAATCACTAAATCACGAATTGGATGTATTTAATTAGAGTCCTAATGTTTACCAACATAAAAAGTAATCATAATTATGAAAGATATAAATCGACTTGTTTAAATCCAAATATATAGCTAACTGAAAATATTCCAAACAGCTGGGTTCAATCAACTTAGAAAAAGGAAAGGCCTCCGGAAACATAGCCTGTGTGGGAAAATAGCAGCCTCGGTTTTATAAGCTGTGGTACTGAAAGATGCCACACGGTAAAAAACATACCTTTCCATTGATCCAATTTTTTGTCAATCATTTAAGGAGTGTCGGGGATATTGAGGAACTTCAACTTTTTACTGCCAATAGTCAATTACTGACTAAACTCAAACAATTTTCCAACGCCCCCATTTTCAATTTGACACTGTAAGTCAAATACATCATTTTAAGTTATGAAATTTCACTACAATGTACTTTCACAAAGCGTCTTTAAAATGCTTCTTCAAATTTTGAAATTTAGAAAGCTTCGGTGACATTATGCATTATGACGTCACATGTGATTTTGACACTACGTCATTACGCTAGCCATCGTTTTTCTTAAATGTATAAAAATTGGTTGTAAAGAATATTAAGATGAATGTAAAAAAAACACAAAAATTATCAACTAATGGCAGAATCTTATGCACGCACAAGATGTCTTTATAACGGGCAATTGACGTTGATTTATGTTGCAAATTCAAAAAAGCTAATTTTAGCACGGATTGCTTAAACTATTTTTAATCTTTTATATTACATAGATGCATAACAAACAATCAAACAAACACTTTTTCCGGACAAAATCTTATTCGAGAAGCGTTTGTTTCAGATTGATGACGTCACTAACTATGACCTCGTTTTCTATGACGCGTGTTGATTTTGTTAATTAAAATATGTCCAGAATAGAAGATAATCTTATCTTAAATTGACAAACTACAAACAATTATGATGCTGGATTTTAATAGCTCGTCACTTTAACATCAATAAAAACATCCCGCACAGACCGAAAGTGCAATAAATAGGTGCGCCCAAATCGCCTAAATGTGACACTACCAGCACAGGCATGTTCATATGAAGTTTGTTACCAAATGGAAATGTTCAGAAACGAGGCTGAAATTGTTGGTCGGTTTTGTGCTGATTGAATGCATTTCGTTGCGCCTTTTAGTTCTGATTGCACGAATCGATTGTCAAACAATGTCAACTTACATGTATAAACAGGATGACGCCCATTAATTTGCTGCATAAGCTGTTAATGAAGTAGTTTTGTCAATTAAAGATATACTGGATAAGTATACATGTTTGTGCATTAATTGAATGAAGGGGGCTTATTCAGTGCTTATGTTAAATACCCATGTGTATCAATAAAATATACTATTTACGTTTCGATAGATCAAAGCAGATTCACATTGTAGTACTTATTCATATCTTTACGGAACTTTCATGACCATAAGTTGAACGTGAGTTGGAAGATTTACCAGCCAACATGTTGTCCGATTTACGGGTAGCACGTGGTTTTTCTTTTTAATACTCTTATGTTTATATTCAAACTACAGTTTTTAGAAAACTCTTCAGGTAGTTAGGTAGGTAGATGAGAGTGTCAGTTTTCAAAGCATTTTGACTTCAGAAAATAACTCATACCTACCAGATTGATGCCCAATTACAAAGTCTGTCTGTATCACTTAATTATATTATTGCGATGTTAAATGCTTTTTCATTTCACTGTTTTACCGTAAAAAACTGTTAAATATTCAAAGACGTTTCAAAACAAAATCATATTTTGAAACGGCCCAAGGGATTTTATAATTATTTTTCAAAAAGAATATTAATAAAACAAATATAAAATTGATATGACACTTGTAAAGTTGCCGTTTTAATTCTTTCGATACGTTTTTTTCCGCAATTTGATTTCAAACTTTGCCTGTTTCCGTCTGATTAAGATCTGAACGCGACGTCAAACACAGACACCTGTCGATTGGTCAAAACATGTGTTTTACTTGTATAGAATATACATTAACTTTTTGTCCATGAAACACTTTGAAATATTAATAGTTGAACAGTAAACATCAATTGTAATCAAGTATATCGAAAGTCATTAATAAGTGAAAAATATATTACTGTCATTAATACAATGTTTGGAGAAGATATGTAAGCTGTATTAGATTGTCTTATTATACTTTAGAAAAAATTGACTGGTAGAATAAAATGGTACATTTTTGTACAACTAAAGACCATGTCTTTTGTTAACCTTTAATTCAGTTAATTCACGATTGCACATCATTATATGTTTCGCTTTGTAAAAAGAAACTAACGCTAAAGCCTCGTTCACACCGCCCTGGTAAGGTGTTGCCGGTGGACCAGGATGACCTGAAAAGATTCGTGAAACCTTGTTTGCAGTGTCCCAGTATACAGCCCTGGTGCGTCCCGTTTTGGAGACCGGAGCCAACCGGGACGACAACCATAGCGGCGCTCGGACAGTGTGAACCAGGCTTTGCATCTTTGTTAACAATTCATGTTGGTTACTTTAATATCACTTAATCTTGGCAAAATTATCAATTTATTGAAATGACAAAAAAGGAAAAACGAAGCTTGTAAGCTTGTATAATTGGAGCGCACATTTATCGCTTTTTAACCCACAGATTGCAGATAAAATCACTTTGTTTTTTTAAATAAAAACCGTTTTTTTTATTTCTCTAAATGCTGTCGCCAAGCTTGCAATTATTGCTACACAGGTACAAAACGGGCAAAAACTGACATAATTAAATATAATCACACAACTCTGAATGCGTTCACACTGGTAGAAATTAAGCACTGTATGAGCATCAGTAATTGTGTGTCTGAATATTAACAACATTTACAGCATATCATGAACAATTATCTATGTGTATCTATAACTGTCTGCACTGAACAAGTAATGGACTGCCTATGAATTGTTGAAAGGGCCTTGTTCCTAGTGCAAAATATATTACGCAAATTAAATCGTGTCGGATAGTTGCTGTCTTTTCACAAAATCAAATTGCTTGTGTCACATAACTGTCAGTTTATCACAATGTTTGCATAGGTAAGGAAATTGCCTCGATACGGAATACCCCAGTAGCCGTATTGCACTTTAACAATATTTTGCCACATTTAATTCTTTTTCACTGTGCCTTAAAAGTTGTCTTTATTTGAAAGTTTGAAGAAACTGTCTACTTTCGCGTTAAATCGTTCGTTGCACGTAACAGCCCTTCGATGTTTTCGACAGTTTGTGTCGCTTAAAATGAAATACGAAGCTTGTAAGCTTGTATAATTAGTGCGCAAATGTATCGCCTTTTAACCCACAGATTGCAGATTATATCACTTTGTAAGTTTATACTAAAATCCGTGTCCTTTATTTCCTTAATTGCTGTCGCCAAGCGTGTAATTATTGCTGCATAAAAAGGGTAAAAACTGACATAATTAAATATGATCACACAACTCTGACTGCGTTCACACTAGTAGAAATTAAGCACTGTATGAGCATCAATAAATGTGTGTCTGAATATTTACAACATTTACAGCATATCCTGAACAAGTATCTATGTCGTGTGTTGTCTGTTACAAAATGTCATGTTCACCCAATAAAGTTCGTCCCGAACTTCCATCCATATTTCTCTGTTTTCCTAACATTGTTGTTTTATAGCACTGTAGAGGAAGTCGGTCTTCAAATGTTAGCTGGTTGGGGAAGGTCCCAGATAAACACAACGCAAAGCGAAAAACACAGGCAGTGTGTCTCATGTTTTATATGCCTTGCATGTAGCATCTGTTCTTCAGTGTAGCGGACACAGAAGTCTGTAGACAAACCAAATCTCGGGACTTGGACATACATAACGATCATCGCCCCTTACAGTAATCAGTCAACGCGCTGTTCAGAAGCAGAGCTGTTGGTGTCCAGTGCA
>Ga0224511_10002029_pt1 | contig 13156 bp, 16 predicted proteins | sample SF_May12_sed_USG_2_FD_169988 | JGI IMG/M metagenome (GOLD analysis project Ga0224511, IMG submission 169988) | Sediment microbial communities from San Francisco Bay, California, United States - SF_May12_sed_USGS_8_1 | ecosystem: Environmental > Aquatic > Marine > Sediment | place: USA...
CGTGCAGGGTTGGAAGAATTTCTTTTTTTCTGTATCGACTATTCCGATATCAATACACTCGTTTTTCATATATCTGTTACAAATACCTGATACTCTCAGAGAAAGCGACGAATCCGTTTCTGATACTTGATACACCTACAGGGGATGTGGCATAAAAACGCCAACTTTACCAAATAAAGAATAGCAAAATGTCATTGAAGGAATCTTATTTCAATTATTGGGGAGTTTAGTAGCTAGCTGTTTGAGTCAGGTACTAACAAACTTCATAACCATTGAATGCAGGTGAGCCAGTTATTGAGAAAATGAGAGTTAAGTTAGGTTAATTTTATTTTACATGGATGACATTATTAAGGCAAAGCCTTGTTTTCAAAATGGTTCATGAGTATCGAATGCATTCTGATTGTAACGGATACTGATTTCGATACTGAATCTTCATGAGGTTATTGTTACCATTTTTGTTCCACAAAATGGAATGAGTAACTGCAACGAGTACCGAATCATATTCGGTATTTCCAACCCTGTTCATGTGTTGTCTTCCTCGTACATTCCTCAACATTTTGTCTGTTCAGGTGGACAACAAGTTTACCACTACGACTCACATGATCAAGTTGATTGGCAGTCACATGATAAGCAAGATTTCTATCAAAGTGGCGGACCTAAAAAGGAGTAAGATGGTCAAGGTTCTGTCCATATATTACAGCAACAGGACAGTCCAATCCGCTGTTGAGTTGAAGAACAGGCAAGTAAACTTTCCCGTTAACTGTATCTAAGGTTGGGATAGTCGGATAGCTGAATGGCTAGTTAAATCGAAAGATTCTAGGTTCTTAGTCCAACTGCTCACTGTGAGAATGAGCCACTCTTAATTCCTAGCACCTACTGCTCTAACGACCCCAAGTCTAAGATGGCCAACTGTGCGGGTAGAAAAATAACATTAAATTGTTATGAAAATATAAAAGGCCTAGGTCAGAACAGCCAAGCAGACGGCTGCAGTCACGGAGACAATCCAGTATTTTAGGATTGCATGTGCCCAAATATAGATTTCAATGTAGATAGCAGGATAGCTCCGGGGTCAGTGCCCTTGGCTCTAGCTCATTATAGATTCTGTGTTGGGGTTCTGATCAGGGCAGGTTTTCGCTGTGAGCGCGAGCTGGCAGGCCTCCGCCTTGCCTCAGCGCTCTCCATAAAAGGCTCAGGCTTAGAATGTCTGCATAGAACCATCAGATCAAATTGGTTTAGTAGCTCATCCGAAGTCAAGCTTGTCTTGTGCGCACACCTTTGTTAATATGTTTATCAAATCATTGCTACAGAGTAGGAATCTGGCAACAGGCAAAGAGAGTATCGCTGACCGCTGGTCAGACGGATGTAAAGATTGAGTTCACTGTACCCATCACAGCTAGCAACCTGATGATAGAGTATTCGGACTTCTACGAGAATGCGCAGGGCAACCAGGTATGCGGCAACTCATTGTCAGCACCATGTTCTCTCGGTCGTACGAGAAGGATGTTTGCCACAATGTGAATGCGGGTTATCAAAGTGATGTGCAGAGAAGAACCATTGACCGTCAGATAGTTAAATCGAAAGATCCTAGGTTCTTAGTCCTACTGCTCACTGTGAGAATGAGCTACTCTTAATTCCTAGCGCCTACTGCTCTAACGACCCCAAGTCTAAGATGGCCAACTGTGCGGGTAGAAAAATAACATTAAATTGTTATGAAAATGTAAAAGGCCTAGGTCAGAACAGCCAAGCAGACGGCTGCAGTCACGGAGACAATCCAGTATTTTAGGATTGCATGTGCCCAAATATAGCTTTCAATGTAGATAGCAGGATAGCTCCGGGGTTAGGTTGTCTGAAAGTACATTAGGGCAATCCTGGTCACAACCAGCAGATGAGACATACTTAGCGTACAGCCGATACATAGTCAAGAGTCCAAACGGACGCAAAATTGATTGTGAAAGCGCCTTTAGAGTTACTACCTCTCATCGAGAGATGGTTTGCCTGACAGGTGGCACTGTGTGCTTGTAGGAAAGTCTGCAGTGCCCTCGATGTTCAGCCACCGTGGCAGCAAACCCGGGTATCTGTGTCAACTGTGGGGAGAACGTCTTCCAGTGTCACAAGTGCAGGTGGGCATATGCTCTTCAGTCGGCATCAGACGGTTCCATCGTGCCCATATCTTACCCGACCCAGCAGTTATTGTGAATCTGTACTCCTCCTTTTTATTTTGTATTAACTATGTCTTTGATCAAAATTCTATTCAAAAATTTTCCATTTTTGCATATATTTTTTATTATTTTGCTGTTCAAGTCATCTTATAGGAGACAATGGATGTTGTGGTTAGTATTCACTATTGGATGTGCAGAACGCTAGCTGATTGTCACAATTCAGTTGTTGGTATTTGGTCGATTGCCCGAAACCATCTGCACCATATCTTTATCAATGACCCTGATGAGGAAGGCTGAAACATAGTCAACAAAATTTAGTGATTACTCGTATATTTCGCAGGTCTATTAACTATGATGAGAAAGACCCATTCTTGTGTAACACTTGTGGCTTCTGTAAATACGGAAAATTCGAGATGACTTTGACAGCGAGACCGTGCAGTGCCGTGGACCCAATTGAGAACGAAGATGACAGATCAAAGGTTAGAATCGGTCAGCTATATTTGCCCACTAAATAGCCACGGTCCCACTGTACCTAGGCACAACTCATTTCACTTTAAAAGGAGTTTTGGTGTAAATTGATAACAGTACCTTCTCGCTGTTCTGATTTGAGCAATGTATGGAAATTGGTTGTGGTCTATTCCATCTAGAAACTGACAACAGTCTGGCTGTCGGGGTTTTCCCTAGAAATGGCCATTGAAGTGGTTATGTCACGGTCGATGGTATACGCACTTGTCTTACAATGTCTTATAGACGATGACGTCTGTGAACACAATGCTGGAGAAGGCAGATAAGATATACACCGACATTCAGGCCACCCGATCGAGCCTGGAGAGGCAGCTTATGCAGCTTTCCGGTGAGTTCTGGTTCCATAAGGAGATGGTTTGGCTTCAGTCTGCTGTCTAAAAAGAACCATAGGCCTCTAAACTCTAGGACAGATGTGTATCTGATTTACATACGCAGAAATATGCGTTTCTGTAGACCTATATATAAATTTCTAGGTGCAGGTAAATATATAAGTAAATTGTAGGTGTAGGTGTATGTAGATAAATGTGAGTATTTATGTCCTCACTCAATCACGGTCGGGCGAAATCTCTGTCCACATTATCTAGTGAAGGCCGAGTGCGATTTATTCCATTATAATCTCAAAATACATGTCGGTAGTTCTCTTGGTCCAGCAGTGCGTCATGTCTGTCATCTGTTGTTTTTGTTTTTCTCTAGGAGCGGGCGCCTCTCAAACCATGACCTCTAACGCTGGACACGTTAACAAGCACATACAGCAAGTTGCCTCCAAGTACTGCATAGACTCTCGTAAACACTTTGAGGACCTAAGTCGCATCATGCAGGTCAGAAAATTAATTTTTCTACTTTTCAAACGACTGCGTTTAGTTAAGAAATACTCTGAACTTTGATCTCTCCGTACTCAATCCAGCAAGGCAGGAATAGCCTATGACCGCAGTCTGATTGGTTTGTTGGTTTCCAGTTAATAGTAAACAAAAAGCTTTACCTGCGCTCTACAAAGCCCTGGGCATCGGAGACCATAGTGCTGGGGTATGCAGGAATATTCAAGTATAACGTCCCAAGTTGGAAAAAAAGCTTGTGGAATTAATGAATCCATGTTGCTCGAGTAACAAAAACTTTTCAACTGACTAAAAATGCGGCGTCATCGATTATCATTATGAGTTTTCCACAGAATAAGAACTCAATGTGGCTAGAATGCTTGGCTCAAGATGGAAGGAGCCTGAGTTCAAGTCCTGGTCATGTTGGGCATCCACTGTCAGATTGAGCTCCTTACATAATTCCTAACACCCGCTGTTCCAACAAGCCTCAAACTTTATTAAATAGGACCGCCAAGCCCCCCCGAGTAGAGAAAAAAACTTTTGTTTCTCATTTTGCAGCGAGTGTTGATGTCTCGACGAGAGCTACTCGAGTTTGATTACAAGCAGACACTGGGTGGTGTGACAGAGACGCCTAGCAGTGCCTCGCTTGGCAGTGGTGGCAGCAGCAGCCACGGCTCATTGACTGAGCAGCTACGCGCGCAGGCTGCCGCTAATGAAGAGCAACTGAAGAGACGACTGAAGCTGACACAGGCCGCAACCAGGTCAGTAACACTGAGCTACTAAGCCTATTCGCCCGGTGCTAGACGCTGGATATTCCCACTAATGAGGCGTCTGAGTATAATAAAAGCAGGCGAACAGCGCACAGTCAAGACGTCTCGCATTGTAATAATCAGTCGACCAAATGGTACCCACTCACTGGTGAAAGTTTTAGTACCGGTGGTGTTCATATTCGAGCTAACTAATGCGATACTAACCGGATGTCAGTTCTGATTGGCTGAAAAGTAGTTGGTTGTCTCTGCTCGCTTGGCCAGGCGCCTGAAAAACTTATATTTCCCAGATGTACAAAAAAATCCAAACAGCTTACCAGCGTGACCAACTTTTTAATGGTCGTCTGACCAAAAAAAACAACAACCTAGTAACTAGACGTCTAGCACCGGGCGAATAAGCTTATTGAGTGTGTGAAACAGCCACTCTCTGTTAGGGCTGTAAATTAGCCTGTCGGTTAGGACTGTTCAGCACACTCTATGGGTTAGAATTGTGAAGCCGCCTCTCTCTGGTAGAAAGGCGTTGATGTTGGCTGAAAAAGATATTTAATAAGCTGACACTTTGGGAGTAATTCAAATGTCCAGAGCTGCGAGCCTCGAGGGGTAATTTGCTGGTCACCTAAATTTACCTCAAGCCTCCCTTCTCAGTAACAGAACTCCGCACGAATTAAGCTCAAGCCCGCCATATTTGCGCGTTGCCATTTATGAGTCATCTTTCACAGTAAAGGAGTTCCACTTTGTCATTCACAGCTGTTACGGATGCCTTACTGCTACTATCGGTTACTGTGTGACGCTGCTACATGCCCTCTCCACTACTCCTCGTCTGACGTCGGGAGAAGACGCTCTTATCGGAGAGCTTGTCACACACAACCTCAACTCAGGTCCACCGACACTACGCCACGAGGCAATGTTACTGCTTTGTAGCCTCACGAGAGGCAATGTGCGGGCAACAGAGCTCCTTCACTCCCTGCTCTATACAAGAATTAAAGAGGCTATGGGCTTCTGTACCTCTACAGCGACACTGGTAATAATATGCTTAAAAACCCCTTTCATATCAGTCAAGCTTATTTCTGTTTTGAGATCAGATAACTATGTGGAGCGCTTACTCATGAAGGTAGCCCGACATGGCCAAGATTCGAACTCATGTTTTCAGGGTTGCGAGCTGACCTTTCCCACTATCGTTGAAATAAGCCTCACTATGAGGTGGAGCATTGATATTGACCCACTCGTGGTGCTTCACGCTCAGCCGAAACTGGTGACAAAACAAGGATTTAATATCATTATTTAATGACATCAACAGTGTGGACACTTATAAGAGAAAGAACTAGTGAATATACCTGGGTATAGTGACCCGTCCTAGTGAATATACCTGGGTATAGTGACCGGTCCTAGTGAATATACCTGGGTATAGTGACCTGTCCTAGTGAATATACCTGGGTATAGTGACCAGCCCTAGTGAATATACCTGGGTATAGTGACCCGTCCTAGTGAATATACCTGGGTATAGTGACCTGTCCTAGTGAATATACCTGGGTATAGTGACCCGTCCTAGTGAATATACCTGGGTATAGTGACCCGTCCTAGTGAATATGCCTGGGTATAGTGACCCGTCCTAGTGAATATACCTGGGTATAGTGACCCGTCCTAGTGAATATACCTGGGTATAGTGACCCGTCCTAGTTAAAGTGGACATTGTACTTGTTTTTGTCCCATTATTAACGTTTCCGGTTCTAACTAGTGTGGTGCAGAGTGGTTTCATTTTCAGGCGCTAAACACCCGCTCTGAACTGAGCATGCTGGCCAAGTCTGTGGAATCTGCTCGAAGCTCCTGGGAGGCTAGAATGCGAACAGTAATTCGTTTGTATACGGAATCACTGCAATCACAGAAGATACATGTCATTGAGTCCGTAGCCTTGAGGTGTCTTGAGATAATTCGGAAGCAGATCAGCAGCAATCCTGTTAGCAACAAGTACAGGGTGAGACTGAGACTGATGCTAAGGCCAAAAAGCAGTGCCGAATAGGCCGACCTCATCTGTGTTCATCTCCACCTTCAGATAGTCTCTAAGCTATTGTCAATTTTCAACAGCCCTGGAGACTGGTACGCAGCTGCTATCTCCTTATCTGATATAAGCGTATGATAACTTATGATTAATTTGGCTGTAGCATCATACTGTAAATTGAAAAATATTTCTTGCTAAGAATTGTGTCCAGAATGGGAATGGCTAATCTATGAATTGATGGTATTGCAATAGGTTAAGGGGTACTATGGCGGAGCGCTCATCGGCTCTGGTCGGATTCCCAACTGACATCAGCCTAACATGTTACAGAACAAGAGCGCCCAGGAGATAGCAGAGTTGGATATCGGGCGCGCCACCTTTGACCTTGATAAATGGCTGGCCGGTGCAGCTGGATATTCATTTGATGATTGGAAGAAGCACAATGCTACTGCCAACAGTCGCCCTGCCGCCGAGACCACTGCTATTGAACGCAAATACTGGAATAGGTGGAGAACCAATATTCAGAATAGGTGAGTGGCGTTGGAGGAAAGCACATTTATTCATCAACTTTTGACTGTTTTTTCTCCATTGTGTGGGATCGTGGAGTTTGCTACCTGGTCTACAGCGAGTCTTTCGACTGTCCTTCCTCAGTCTTCTTGCCATTGGAATTGAACCTAAAACTCACTGTATGTCTGGTGTGTATCCTTATTGCTAAGCCACGGTCGCATATCCGTTTTTCCTGGCAAGCAGGCTTTTGAGGATCGGACAGCCAAGTGCCTGAGTAGAACAGTAGAAAAGGAAAAGGGCAGAGGTGTCAATAGTCAGATTGATTGCTGCTCACTTTATGCGCAGCAAGACCTCGTTTTTTAGTGGAGCCTTATTAAAAAATTGTTTTGTCTAGCATTCCATTCATTAATTAATGGCATCTCCTTGACCACACAATACCAGGTACGAATGATGATCCACACAGCATCCATTGTTTGACATGGCCCCATGGATATTTTGTACACATATCACCAGATGTTAGCCGGTCAAAAACTAAGTTTCCTCTGATATTTCAGAGCGAACAACAAAACTCGTAAAATATAACCTGTTTAAATGAATGACCAATGATCCAAGAAGCAAACCCGCTTTCATTGGTCACATATTTGTCCAAGGACGACACACAGACTACGCAAATGACCCCCTCTCACTCATTGCTGCAGGAAAGCCGGCGAACTGCTGCTAAACACGAGTAGCTGGCTGGCCGCAGCCCTTCTCAACCCATCATCTCAAACAGCTCGCGAAATCAGCACAGACATTGTCGAGACGATCGCTAAGGTGCCCGAGCGACGCCTGCTGCTTATAGAGTTCCTTACCCGTCTACTCCATAAGGTCTGTTCGAAGCTTCTTCGTTAAGTGAGCTCATTAAACGCCATCATATAATGTATTAAATGTCGGTCTTGCTGCTCATAATATGCTGTAGATATTTAAGAGGCAGAGTTGAATGTATGAATAGACTATACAGTTTTCATATCCGCTGTAGATACCTTCCTGAACAGTTCTCATTTTTCCTTATGTAAATGATATTATCAAGGCTGAGAATTTTTACGCAATGGTCCCACCCACCAGAGAAGTTATATAGTCAGGATTATAGACACTGATGGACCATAGAATAAAGCTCGCTCATCGTCAAAGTTTGAGAAGCCTGAATGACCGAAAGCGTAAACCAACTGTTGGTCTGACAAAGCCAAAGAAAACCTGACTGCGTGACTAGGCTCTTTGCATCTCCGTGTATCTGTTGCAGGTGCCGGAAGCCGGCAGTAATGGTTCTCATTTTGTTGAGCTTTACAGGAAACTTATCCAACCGACAGAAGTGAAGTACTACCTGGTGCTCAAGTAAGTATCGCTAGAATAGAGTGTAATGGTGAGTTTAGTGAATGATTATTCTGCTGCTTCAAGATTTATAGGTACAATTACTCGCAAGAGTCAGCTGAGGTTGTGTGACAAATCAACATTGTCGAAGCCAGTGGGTGATCTGCTGATCATTGAGAGTGGATAATAGCAGCAATCCTAGCGGCCACAAGACGAACCATTGGTGATCTATATTTTCGGGTAACAAAACGCGAGGTTTATTACATCAAATATGCTGCTATAGAGCTGCTCGATTGTTGCGCCGGTGCACATGCGATGTATTTATTTTGTACTCTTGCAGGCATTCTATTCTGAGTCACTTAGCAGAGATTGTTACATGTGAGATAGATTCTATCTCTGCTCTCGAAGAAACGACGCTCGGCTCTGACCTATCTCAAGGTCAGGGACTGCAGGCCATAGTTTCCATCATCAAAAGCTTCGTCGACGATGATTTAATCCGACAAAAGTGAGTTTTGAGAATATCTATTCACTTTCTGGTTCGCCGTATCTATACCCCTGCCCTAATCTGATCACATGATCAACAACCAACTGCTAAGTGTGATTCCACTGATCGCTCATTGCCACAAACCAATATCAAAACCCATCCAATCTCCTGTAGCTTCAATAACCCCCCTCCCCCCTCCCCCCCTCTATCATTGCGAACCTACAAACTTGCTACATATGAAAATTCTAACAAAAACCCCATGGAGCTGTGCAGAGCTCTAACTAGTGGTATCCTTAGTGTTAGTCACACACTCGCATGTGCACACACACAGGCACGCACGCGCACACACACCCAGCAGCAGTCTCTCCCCTGGGAGTAAAAAGTGTTACCATGGCTTGTCTTGCATCAGTCTGTATACTTATCCTGTTAGGTATAAGGGATGTCTGGTTGGTACAGTTCTGGATGGCTATCTGAGCCTGAAGAAACTGGTGGTACAGCGTACCAAGATGATTGAGAGCTCTCAGGACCTCCTACTTGGCCTGCTGGAGCAGCTTACGACTGGTGAGAAAATCATTTTTGTGCGCTCATAGATAATGCTAGATGACTGGGTTGATTTGATGACCGGTGCCCGTGTTATGTCCAGCCAGCCATAGTTCGTGGGAAGTGGTAATCTGAATGTTAGAGTTAATAGCATATTTGCAGGGCCTATAAACTCGCGTAAAGTTGCACATCACATTAGGATACAGCTTTGTGTTATGGTAGGGATCCTCTTGTTTTAGAACAAAGCCCTATCGGTAACTCAAATAGCTGTGAAAGTTGGTTAGTCAAGCGATAAGTTCGCGTAAACGCGGGTGTCTGTCTTTCATTGGCTGATTCTCTCACTTCCTAGGGACGGAAACGGAGACTCGCGAATTTATGACCGTCTGCGTGCAGACGCTGGCCAAGTATAGTCCAGCCGACCTTCGCTCACCTGTCTTCATCTTTGAGCGTCTCTGTTCCATTATTCGTCCGGAGGAGAGAGGCACGGGCGAGTTTCTGCTCATTCTGGAGAAGGATCCTCAGCAGGAAGACTTCTTGCAGGTGAGTCGGCGTGCTTCGTACAAAATTTACTAGAATATTCAATCCTGCTGGTTGACTCGCGCTTCCCAACATAAGAGGTATAGCCGTTGGTTCGAGATTGAAAGATTCGGGGTTCAAATCCTAGTCTCGCTCATCGCATAGTTCCTAGCTCCAACAATTCTCGGAGGCGTGTTCCCGAGTAGAACAATAACTAAATAACTGACACAACAGCATAGCAGCTCCGATGAACGAACTTGCAATTCAAAGAGCAGGTTGATTCCCTCCAAATTGAGCCGAATAATGTACAGTAGCCAATGTCACGAAATGCAGGAACTTTTTTTAGCAGGAGATTATAAAATCTAGACCATTGGTTGACTCGCGCTGCAGAAAACCATGCATTTTATCAGCAATCTATCTGAATGAATTAGCCAATCAAAGGATATTATTAGATATTATTTCCAGTGGGGTCGTCAAATCATCATCTCTGACTTTGTTGTGATTTGAACCCAAGACTTCCTGTTACAGAAGTAACACTATAGTAGCAGCATGATTGTGAGCCTCTGGCTCTCTGGCTTGCCATACTAGAATTCAAATTGTTGAATGATATATTTCCTGGCCATTTATACATGTACTGATTTCGCAGGGACGAATGTCGGGCAACCCATACAGCTCCAAAGAGCCTGGCCTGGGTCCGCTCATGAGAGACATTAAGAATAAAATCTGTACGGACTGTGAGCTAGTCGCTTTACTGGAGGACGACTCTGGCATGGAACTTCTGGTGAGATACTGGCAGCTATTAAACCCGGTTATAAAATCAAAGACACTGTGTACCCGCGCACGCAGACCTGGGTCCAAAACAATGTGTCTGAAGATTTTTTCCTGTACCGAGATACCGGTTTCTTGGCGTAGTACCATCCTGCATTGGGGTACATGTGTGATACGAGTACACGCGTACCCGGATTCTCACACATTTTTTGGGTGTGCTTCATTTCACTTGTTAGTTTTGCCTCGCAAAATTTTGGCCAAAACTCATCCCACTCGGTTGGATTGTCATAAAACAAGGTGTAGGTGGCACCAAATGTGCCTCGTTCTTTCAATTCAATTCAATAGAATATTGTTTTGCACATAGGTGAACAATAAGATCATCTCATTGGACCTGCCAGTGACGGAGGTCTACAAGAAGATATGGATACCAGCCAGAGAGAACACGTCGATGAGAATTGTCTACAGGATGAGGGGACTGCTCGGAGATGCCACGGAAGATATGGTCAACTCACTGCAATCTAATGACGGTAAAGCCTTTATTCTATCCCTTAGCTTATTGATTCTTTCACCTCCAAGATAATCTTCAGTTTGAAATGAAACCGTGGCTGATAACGCCGTGTTACTTGTTTCATCCTTGGTCATTGGCTCCTTGGTATTGTATTGTATCGTCTTGTATCGTATTGTATATTCACGCTTCCGGTTGCGTTTTAGCCACGGAGGTTGACAACGAGCAGGTGTATAGAATGGCGGCTGTGATGCAGCAGTGTGGAGGCCTGGATGTCATGCTTACCCGCCTCGGGTAAGGCCACTGTCGGTCATGGGTCCTTGGCTGAAGGGGTTCTCACTTTAAGACTTTTAATCGTGAATTTGGCGATCCCGGGTCTATCGGCTCAGACTTGTAGTGCAGTACTTTGTAGTGGTACTCAACTTATGTCCGATAAGTTGTATGGGCCAAATACCTGCATGGAATAATAATTGAGCACCGATCTTCTTACTGTTTCAAGTAAGGCAATCAAATGATACTGCTTGACTGTCTTTGTAGGTATATCAAGGATTACCACCGAGGTAAGCAGCTGGTCAGCGTACTTCTCAAGCTTTTTGACTACTGTCTCAAGCTACAAGTCAACCGTACGGAACTGATTAAACTGGACAAAGACACCATCAGGTAAACTACACGGATGCTGTGTTTAGGATTGATGGCGTTTGTCTCCGACCGAGGATCTCTAATCGTTCGTATATGCAAGATGGGCGTTGCGCCATCCATAGGATAATTAGGTGCCAACTCTCATACGCTACAGACCTCCCTTTGGGTACTTGCAATCCGAAAGGCCCGCAGAGAATCACAGTGGTCCAGACAAGAAGTGCTCGCAATGTCAAGACGAACCTGGTTGCTATCAAACATGATAAGAGGCAGTTGGAGTACCCTTTGCGTATTATTTAGCTGCATGCCATGAATATCCCCATCATGAATTTGCCCAGTTTGCATCATTGGCTTTTTACCTGTAGTGTAATGCTCAGGGCTTTGAACCGGGCACTAAGAGCGGAGCAGTCCGGCCTAACACCGGGTCAAAGTAACACAGAAAAGGTTCTGCAGATTATGGAGACGATTCTTTCCGAGGCCAGCCACCTGCCTCCTAATGAGTACACTGTAGGTATTCAAATTCAAATTATACACGCCTCATAGCATCCTAATATTATTCTAAAATCATTGGCAGACCCATGATAGATGCAGCAAAAATAGGACCTTGTTTTCTGCTGTGACTCAAAAGTGGTCTAAAAGCTTGCGTGAACTACTTCTCTTGTGTCTGTCAGCCTGCCTGTCCGTCCGTCTGTATGTGGTGTGCTGCCATGCAGCAGGTCTCTAATGAAATGATCGCCATCTCTCTCCATTGCATCCTATCCGTGGTAGAACCGCTCGCACCACTTCGTATTTTGTATTTGTATATTTTGTATTCTCATCAAAAATTCGCAAAAGATGACATATCATTGTACGTACATTGAGTGCATTTTTGAAGAAATTGTTAAAACAGCAAAAGCAACTTCATTTTCTGGTTAGGTCATATACCTCCATAAGGAGTCAGCAGACTGACTACCGGATCCACGTTTAGATAGGGACAAAACCAACAAGAATTGCCAAGCCCCGCCCACCCTCGCATGGCGTCATCCCATATCAGGCATTTGAGGCAGCAGGTTTTGAGCAAGGGTACCTTGTGATACCATGCTTTTCAGTTCATGTTTACTTTAAATCTACATTTTCTGCTCTTAAAGGAGTTCACCAAACGTTGTGGAGACTCTGATCAGTTGATGATACTTCTGGACAGGATAAATACGCCCGTCGTCAAAGCTAACCTGCCCATTCTGGAGGCGTTGATGAAACTGATTCCATTCCTGGCTTCTGGTGAACAGGAGAAGATGACTACACTTATCAACCATTTTAAGCCTTATCTCAACTTCCTGCAGTATGTATCATGTGGACAAGGCATAAAGTTATATTCCGGAGTCACATTGGCTTTTGACAGCTATACCGTACTGTACTGTAATGTACTCTACTGTGCTGTGTTGTGCCGCGCTGTACTGCACTTGGGCCAAGTTTTGAGGGCTCTCGGAGAAGCAGTGATCCCCAGAGGTCTAATACGCATGACCCACCGACGTGTGGAGCACGCTCTGGTGTTAGACCAATCGCTGCCCCAACCATGGGAAAATGGTCCCGCTGCCTTGTGGGCAGGCTTTTCAGTCCA
>Ga0224511_10002030_pt1 | contig 13155 bp, 4 predicted proteins | sample SF_May12_sed_USG_2_FD_169988 | JGI IMG/M metagenome (GOLD analysis project Ga0224511, IMG submission 169988) | Sediment microbial communities from San Francisco Bay, California, United States - SF_May12_sed_USGS_8_1 | ecosystem: Environmental > Aquatic > Marine > Sediment | place: USA...
AATCATTCGCTATCGCCATTAATAAGATGAACTTGGGATTTACCCATTTTCCAAATGGAAAGAGCTTTTTAGTTGTATTGGATAAATAAATATAAAGCCTTTATATGCCCTAATCGTTTATTTAAATAATATTTTAAGATAAGTACTTTTCAGCCCAATTTTCTGTGCTCTAACTCATTTAAAACATAACCACGAGCGAGTGGTCAATTATTTGTTGAAGGAAATACTGTACTTGCTTGGCGAGTGGAGCACTGTATGCGGTTTTATCAAGTATACATTTTATGTGGGTATTGACCCCGTCCTGACCTTCATGCAAGAATATATTATCTATCGAATACGAATTTTTACAATAGTAATCAATAATGCAATCGCTGGCGCAATCGCAACTACTCGGCCAATTCCGCCTAATCGGCGATCGTGCCTCGGATGTATCAGGTGGAAGGATATGTCAAACCCAAAACGCCCAGCTGAAAAATAGTTCTTACGGAAACCTACGAAAGCCGTTCGGCGATTACGAATTACAGAAAACAATGCGCAATCGGAACTACTCGGTCAATTCCGCCTAACCGGCGATCGTGCCAAGTAGCATTCTATACATAGACGGTGACGTCACTATGTGCTAAGTAGTCACAAAGCCAAGATGGCGCGCCCCTACGTACATCAGAGAGATGGTGTGGTGTAGCCCACTTTCCGATGTGCTCAGATTGTCGCTGGCCGTCGGCTAAGATCGCGCATGTTTGTTTGAGAATCTCAATGTTTATATGTTTATACACGTATAAGCCTGTTTCCTGTCTATTCGGTCAGTTAAGAATTCAAACGTATAACAGCGTGAAACTATCAAACATACAACCGCTTTTTTCTCAAAAACAATTGTAAAAATAATTTATTTTTTGCGAACAATTTAAAACATTCGTCAAGTATTAATTGTTCACAAACATTGACCTCATCTTCCAATGACAGTTGTTACTCAGGATCTCACAGGCGATTTCCTATCTATTCAGTCAATCTGATTGGTCAATCACTCACGTGTTGTAGATGACGTAATCAAGCAAGTGGATTAACATTTTTATACATATGTCTTTGCGGAAGCACATGTTTGCAGCATAAAGTGAACTTAAGTTATTTCCTTTGGGTAAATATGAAATTGAGTGAAGGAATGGTTTTACTTGACTTGTGACATAGCATTGTGTACACACCGGTCTTATGACCTGTGTATTTACGCTCTAAGAATCATGGGATCGCACTACTTTCAAGCTACTTTCACTATCCTCCACGTTCACGATAAATGATGATAAGAGAAAGTGAAATAAGAATTTTCGACATGTTTTTTAAAATGTTTTTTGCCTCAATTGAACACATATAATAAAATAGACATACATTTTAAAATGTATTATTCATTTATTTACCTTTACGTTTTATACACGTAAACTATATATAAAAGACAATTTTCCAAGTTCGTCCATCCTACGCGAACTATATTTGCGGAAGCACAAATCCCCCAAAAAGGGGGTAATCCTGCGGTCTAGTATAGAGGTGATAATAACGTAGTGACGTCAACATCTATGTATATAATGGTGACAGAGTGTTGGAACGGAATGTGTACAAGAACACATTTTTAATCATAGTGTGGTTTCTGTGGAGAAAAGAAAGTCTAGACTTAAGTCAAAAGGAACACGTGTGATGCAGTTAATAACAAGGTAAATATCGCTTTCTGTGTACATAAATACACAACATCCTTCCATTTTTGAAAAGACCATTCAGTCGGGTTTTACAAAGCAGCGTAAGCAGTCATTAATCACAGGGGAAAAGATCGTTCTTGAACCTACATATTTACATAAAATTATATATAAACAAGGGATGCAACTAAAACATGGCCGTTATACATAGTGCCCTCATAAAAAGTCTCTATTCAAGTCATTTTGGGGTTACAATCATCCGGTTTTCGTTTATCACAAGCTGAAACATTTTTCTTTTCATCAAAATAAAACTTTTTGAAATAAAAGAATCCTGTGATAACAAAATTCAAGTGAAAAGTCAATGAACTTACGAAAATTTGTTCGGGCGACAAGGGTTCGTTTTCTAGGCAGCCTTGAGTAAAACCATCCTTTTTCGCGGTAACTCGGCGAAATTATGGTTCAGTTTAACGACGCTACTTATAATCTCAAACCATACCCAAAATTCCGTCAAAAGATTGAGATACAGTGCTGTAATATTCCGAAATTGACACTGACTTGAATATTTTGAAGACGAGCTTTTTTTTACATAGCACGTGACAAAAAGTCCGAAAGGTGCTGTTTCATTGGACGGTAAGTGGTTCCCAGAATCTTATACTTTTAGCTAATATATTGAGAACGAATCAAAGCCGGGTACCAAACCTACTTTCATTTACAATAGTTTTCGTCGAACAGAAGTGGAAAATTGATAATTAAAGCATTATATGGCAGTGTTTTGACGAAACTTTGGATGCTGGTGTGATGTTATCGGACTCAATTAAAATTTTACCGACAAACTGTGAAGAAGGACTGTTTTACTCAAGACAGCAAAGTAAACGAACCCTTGTCGCCCGAACGGATTTTCGTAAGTTCAAAGAGTTTTCTCTTAAAATTTGTTATCTAAAGATTCTTTATATTGCAAAAAGTTTCAGCTTGCGATAGGCGAAAACTGAATAGTTGTAACCCCAAAAATGACTTTGATAGAGACTTTTTAGGGCACTATGTACAATGGTAATTTTGAAGTTACTGAATCAATCACCGTCACATTGATTTGTGATTTACCAAAGTTGCGTGATTTCCTTAAGCAATCCATACACCCATAGCGAAGTTACAAACCAAGTCGCTTGTGCTTGAAGGATTTGCATCCGTTCGTAAATTAGTGGTTCATAAAAAAGGGCACAGATGCGCGACAATTTGTAATCAACTTAATTGGTAACCGGTCAGACCTCTTTATAAGTGTCTAGGTCACACATTCAGGCAGACATCATGATAAGTTGATAAGGAGGTGTACTAATTATTATTTACATACACACATTGAATCGTGTCTTTGAGTCCAAATCACGACTCGTCTGTTAGCAATGAGACAAAGTATTGCCAATATGTTCTTTAATATTGTTGCACACGCTTTTATCGTACTATGTATCGTTGTTGCTGTAGTGGAATCGGCCCCTCCTGCTGGTGAGTAACAACGAATTTGTTCAACTGTCGCGCTTGATAATCATTTACTTACACAAAAATACCGTTTAGTAGAGTCGTGACGACAATGATGAGAAACAATGGTGTAACTAGTTTGTACCTATATTTGTTTATTTTATTTATTGTAAAACATATTAGAATAATTTATTAATGTTGCTTCATTATATTTTCACCAGATTGTCTACTACAGCCAGAATCGGGGTTTTGTTTCGGCTACTTCCCTCGATTTTACTTTAACAGCCAGACGGGTCTGTGTGAAGAGTTCATATATGGTGGTTGCCAAGGAAACGCGAACAACTTCCACAACATGGCAGAGTGTCAGCACAAATGCATCGTGTAATTCTATGAAGCTTCAGTGTTTATTGTCCGACGGTGATTAAATATTGTCGCGCATATGCATGTGTCCTTTTTATGAACCACAAATCTACGATGCAAATCCTTCAAGCATTTTGTATTCCTCCAACCAATGAAAGTCTCAGCTTCGTTTTCGCACGCGGTTGGTTTGCTCACTTTGCTATGGATTTATGGATTTTATTAAACGTTGTAACCATGCCGGAACCAAACAAACGATAAAAGCATATTAACTCATTTTAGCCTTCGTATTTTTGTCCAATATAACTAGAAAGCTCTTTCCATATGAAATGCGTAAAACACAATTGCGTCTTTAAAATGGCAATGGTGAATGCTTGCTTCAAGTTGCAGCATAATTCATTTTATAGGTGCATCATGTAATGTCCTTCCCTTTAAACAGAGTTGCAAAAGTAATCTTACCAAAAGGATACTGCTAATAATTCTTCAAGTGACAGACACTTTGAATTTCAACTAATAAGTGATCTTCCAATCAACACATTAACTGGTTTCAATAAGAGTGTTTTCACATTTTACTTGTACACAATGTTATTACACAGCAATTATGATTTTCACTTCATACTAGACCGTCATAATTTATATCATTTGTGTGTGATTCTGTCAGTTAAAGTTATACGATCAGCTCCTGTATACACCCCAAACGCTGGCGTGAACGAATGTTTTGGTTGGACACATTAAGGAGTCAAACAATGGAAACAAGTGAGCACCCATTGGACGAGAAAATCAACTATTTTCACTAGACAAAACTTTGTTTGAGATCTATTTCTTGTCACCACAAATGCTGGTCATATGTTGTTAGAGATAAAGTAAGAATGTTAATTTATAAATATTTTTATGGTTATAATTAATGTTGGCTATATGGTGTCAGAGACAACGTTTAAATGTTACCTAAATAAGATTTGAATGCAAATATGTATATTAATTAGATGGTATGAAAACAAACAGGTGATGTGTTCCAAATTGTAATGTTTAAGGAGTATAAGCATAGGTTGTTGGATTGTATAAATTCAGATTCTAGTCAAAGTCTATCACAAGCTGAACCACATTTTTATTCCATCAAAAGCAAACTTTTTGCAAGATATCAATCCTCTGATAACAATTTTCCAGCGAAAAGTCCTTGAACTTACGAAAATCCGTTAGAGCGACAAGGGTTCGTTCACTCGGCTTCCTCCAGTAAAAAGGTCCTTTTTCGCTGTATTTCGGCGCAATTTTGGATTAGTCCAGCAAAGTCACTAATAATATCGCACCAACACTAAGAGTTTCGTCAAACACTGCAATATAATGCTTTTATAATCCAATTTACATTAATTCTCAATGATTTTGTGGACGAAGTAACACTACATATGATTATCAAGTGACAACTAAGTGACGAATCGTTTCATTATTTCTTGATATACGAGGGCTTGATTCCCAGCTTATGCCAGCGGTTTGACATCAAAAACGGGAAACAAGCTGTTTGTAAACAATAACACAGGCTTGTTTCCCCGCGGTTTGCATACACGTTTAAATGATGAACACAAAACAAAAAAAGCTGTCGATCTTGCATTTACCAGCCATAATCTTGTGATCAGGCACTCGCAAGTCCGTCGTGCTCAGAGAAATCAAAGAAAGCTTGTTATCTTTGGTAAAATCGGTTAAAGTATGTTGCCCAACTGGAATTGCATGCAACCCGTTTGACGAGGCTAGTACAGTTCATAGTTTTCTTAGATTGTGTTATGGAAGATTTGACCCTAATGCAATTTATATTGTGCGAAGACTTCCTGCAACTGCCGCCCATTCCAAATCAGTTATATATGGATTCAGGACAGTACTGTTTTGAGGCTGATGAATTTTCAAGGTTGTGCCCCCATAAAACTATGCTGACTGAAGTGTTTAGGACAATGGAACCCATATTAGTTAAGGCAAAAAGTGACCTTTTTTACAGGAAAGTTATCATTAAAATCTGAAACTTTTATCCTCAGTCTAAGTCGGCCACTGCCATCAAACGCAGAAGACATAGAAGACATAAATATATTTTCGAACAATGCATTGGTTGATGACAGTCACTACAGTTGATCATGTTTGTTAAAGTTCCCAGGTGTCATACATAATTTTGTTTCAACTGACAGTGCTTGATAACTTGTTTCTCATACACTTTGGCTAAGAGTTGAGAGTTGTCCAGTGATTCTCCTTCCAACATTTAAGCGACAAAAACTTGTGAATGGACTGAGAGGTCGAGTCAAGAGTATCACGAAAGATAATCTTAACGTTTCATACTTTTGAATCTTAAAATCTAATTTTCTATTTGTAATTATCGAGATTACACAATTTAAAATACCATCAAATTAATTAAATTCTAAAACAAGAAATTTTAAAACAAACCGTCGCTTCCTTTTCCCCCGAGTCACCTCATTTTCCGTGGCACTTTCTAATTTAGAGGATTTTGAGAATTTCAAAGCCAGACTGAAACTTGCAGAGGCGGAAACTGTTTGTCATGGCGCTGAAATATATTTTTATTATTATTGAAATATAACTTTAAGAGATGTTCAAAGAATGTTGTAAACAATGTATATATGTCAAGTTTAAGGGCACCATGGCAGAATGGCCCGTACAAGAACCAACAAACAAAACACGTAGAGCATTTGTTAAAATTTAAGAAACAGTTTAACAACATTTAATCATTACTATACTTTCAAAACAAGTACGATTTTGTCTTTGAGTTTAATATTGTTGTTGGTCATGCATTAATGTTGAATGGTTGTCTAAATTAATTGAATTATGTCTTGGCCTGGCATTATTGCTCTTACAGAAAGTCAAAGAGTGTACAGTAATCTAAATTTTTCACACAAAATGATGACACACATTCCACTTCTATAAATTTCAGTGTAAGGGTATGACCCCCATGTTGCAGTGGGCAGCTCTTCTTATCTTACATCACTCATTATTCTGCTGGAGGTTTTGTATGGAGGCCACAAGACGTTCCTTCTTTGTCAATTCATATTTCTGGTTGACAGACACTTTCTTATCCTCAGTGAACTCGACCACTAGCCACATCTTGGTGCGATTTTCTATGCACAATTCATGTGTACAGAACCTTAAACACATACTCGTGCAGCAAGTAAACAGCTTTCCACAACAAGCCATAAATCTGCGATGCCTGTATGTTATCCGTGACGAAGTGAGCGAAAGGATATCTTAAGCCATTCAGTGCGATAAACAGCATCTGAGGGACATTCGACCCCATGATTCTGTCCTTACTGCCCATCTTTAAGGCTTTGACACAAATCGCCCTCAGCCCCTAACTCTGTGAAACTACTCATATCCAAGACTCCTTCATTTTTTTCTGTAACTCAATGTCTTGCTGTATGCTCATCTCATAAAAAATAATACCCCCTAGTCTTGCATCTTTATCCATTCCGACTGTTAGATTCTTTATACATCCATTGAAATATTGAGTTCTCAAACGCTGGTTCCTCCAAGGAGTTTTTATAGAGTATTAAGACATATTTCATGGGAGTATCAACCGTTCACTGGATTGTAGGAGTTCGTAAGATTTTAGACTGCGATTGTTTAGTTGGAGACATGTAACAAAACATTCCTTTAACTAGCTTCTTCCTGTTGGACCTCAGCCCACATGTTTTTGCTTGGGCTAATAGAAAGTTTATCATTTGTGATGGTGCACTCGGGAATATACTCTTTATACTTTGTTAAGTGGTTTCATTATTGAGAACGTTGTCATCAGTATGTTTGTCAATGTTTTCCGTGTCGTCATTGCCATGCTGTTGTTGACAAACTCTGCAGGTGAAACTCATTCCGTTAGCAGGCACAGCCTTTAGACAGCTCAGGGATCGCACGTGCCTGTCGGTTTTACCATGGCATGTCCAGTTGTCGAGAGTGTGGAACATGCCTACAATCACAGTCTTGTTAAAACTCTGACCATTGCGCAGTTTAACAGACTGGCAAATACTTAACACAGTAGAAACACTTTTTTGTTTAACCTTTGCATCCAATGTGAGTCTGGACCGAATCCCGAAAACAAATTAAAAAATAAAATTTAGTTTATATGTCTACTTAAAGGCAAAAATGGTACGACAATCAACATTTTTGTACTAAATACATAATTATCATAATCTCAAAACCTACACTGAAAAACATATCCTAAAACATAAGTATTTACGTATGGACAAGGGTCAGTAAAATTTGTATTAGTTTATTAGCGCTAGAAAGATAACAACATAGTTTGTTTACAACTGCCAACAATAATATCCGATCGATTGTTTACAAGCGCTTTCGGCATTCGCCGCATTGACTCGGTTGTAAGCAAATAGCGGTGACGTAGTCTTGTCAGTTTGCATACATGTATCTCTATATATAAACTTATTCGATCAGTCGTCAGTGTTCGTATATAGTTTGTTTTATCATTGCAGGGTTCGATACGTCTGTCGTTAAAATGGAAAAAAATATTTAAAATGTATTCGCCAATGTTAAATTGTGATATATACATTTATATTTAATTTAATTGCCGTCACCGCTTTGCTTGTATATTATATATACAACTTTTTGCTTATTTAGTTTTAAATGATGTAAAATTCATGATCAAATAAACGACTTACCGAAGTTGTAGACAATTATAAACAGCTGATTATCCCTTAACGAGGATTCACACCAATATCGACTTCAAAAGTGAAGACTTCAATACTGGACGCAGAAACAAGGTGAATGGTGACCAATGTATTACTTTGCGCGTTAGATGTTATCACATGAACGAATTCAGCTATACATTTAATTACATATTACAAATGTCTAAGAATACTTTACACACATCTGTTTAATTTCGAAGGACAGGAACATCCGTCGTATGCCCAAAATTGACAAGCGCAACGATTACTAAAATGATTAGTGATGTTAACGTTATTTTTCATTTGGAGCCCGGCAATGTTTGCTCCCATATGTTAGTAAAACGTGTGTAACTTTTTGCGGGTGAACATACTTAACTTACAGTATCTGTAATATACATATGGTCCTGTATCATTTGCAAAAACATTTAAAATCGAGTGAACCGAAACAATTTTATAAACATTTTCCACGAATTATTGAACAGCCCTCGTATATCTGTTAAGAGTTGGCTGTTAACTTGAAACTGGGTTGATTTCATGTGTCTTGATATCATTATTAAATATAAGTGAAAATCTAATAAACTTCACGTCTGTCATGAGGTATCATCTATATATCTATGACATATCTCTTCAAATTATATTATCAAGATGGTATGTCAACGTGTATCACAGAGGTGTCATTAACTCGTGGAATGTTTCCGTTTGTGAAAGGGACATTGACCGTAATTTTCAGATAATGAATAATGGGGTTGGACCTTAGAGGAAGCGCAATCTTTTTAACCTGGGGTCTGGTAAAGTCGAACCAGTGTTCTTCGTTTTACCCTGCATTTAGGAATGTCATTGAATGTAGGCAACAATATATTGTAACATAAATTGACATCTGTTAGTGATCCAGGATCCGGAAAGTTGTGCAAATTTTTATTAAAAATATCGAGCAAACATCTGACAAAAGCCCCAAGTGCATTAAATGAGCTTACGAAATTCACCTTCATGTGACCCCACCTATAACAGGAATAGCATATAGGGTTCATAACTAAGTGACTTGTTTAGAAATGCAAATATTCTACTCTTCACCATGGAGTCAGAATTTATGTTTACGGCGTAAGACAATCATTACTATGGTAACGTAACAGCTGAATATTTTAATATAAATAACTAAATTACAGTTGGTGTTGAAAAAACACAATGTATGTAAAATAATATTTAACACCGTTTTGAAACTTATGTCACTTTTTATGTATACGAAAAACATTCGCATGTCTTGGGATTTAAAATTTAGGGTTCTGTTCTTAAAAGAATATTTAATCGGAAATAGATGCATTATGTAATTATATTTTTCAGAAAATCAGTTGAAACGTTCTAACACGACTATCTGTAATTTCATATTGTTTGAAAAGTTTTACTATGGGTTTCAACAAATATTACACTCCAAAAGTTTAACTGTGTATGAAATGGTGTATCAAGAGAATAGTTTAAGTCCTGTGTAATTTGACGATGCCGCATAGAAACGTGCTTTTAATGCATTGTTGAGTGTTGTACTCAAATGAAGTAATCCGTTCGGTAACACAAAATACAGTCAACAAAGCACATACATGTATATGTTTGTGACACTACCACGATGGTACATCAACGTGTCAAACTGAGGAGTCATTAACTCTTGGGATATTTCCGTCGGTAAAAGGGATATCGACCAAACATATTTAGAAAAATAGATAATTTGTTGTCAGAACCTTCGGTAGTAATCGTTTATTTTGTCGAGTTGTTATGATCGCAAAAGGAAAATCATATATGCCTCTTTGTCCGCCAGTATCCATTTCTTTATGTCTGTCCGTCCTCATTTTCTTGTCTGGGAGATAAATCTGAATCTTCAAGTGGTGTCCACAAGAAACGTTGCAAGTCGAATGTTCTTACTAGTAAGAGTGCAATGCATAAGAACCGTTATTCTGCCTTGTCTAAAATTGGAGTTATTGTCATTTTTATGTTTTATACTTTGAACTTTGTCTAGAATATAACTCTAAAACTGTGTAAATTGATACATGTTGATCACATTAAATACAATTGCAGTGAATAATAACCGTACATCTGTCCGGTCTTATTTCGTAGCTATCATCTTTTTACATTGTAACTCATAGAACTTTGTCCGGTACATAACTCTAAAGCTACATGAGGTATCAGCTAGAAACTTTGTTTCAAGTTTCTCATTAATCTTGATGACATTATTGAATTGAAATAACCCACTAGCATTTGCGTGCCTGTAATCGACATGCAATCGCAGATTTTGATTATCGTCCATGCTGTTTATTTTTTCTACCAGTCTATAACCACAAAGCCAAGACAACACGAGCATTAATGCTGTAAAGTGTTATTAAAGGTGCCCTAGCAGCCTTTTGCAGTTTTATTCCATATGATTAAATACAAAATTAAGATACTAAGGACGGGCTCAATTTTGTACCCTGGGACATAATTCGCCATGTCACTTTCGTTTATCCACATGCTTAGATATCGTGGACATGATTTCATTTCCCTAAACGTTGTAATGATTATGACCTGATTGAAATGTCAATAGAATTCTGACTGGTTCCTGATTTTGCTGACTTTTGACATTGGTACAGGCAGTAACTCCAGACGACCGTCCAAATGGCATGGCGACATCAGTATTGATTTCATTTACAGTCGAGTCGGACTGATCGACAAAACTGTCAGTTGAAACTGCATGAAAGCTGAAATGATAAATTTCAGTTTCGGATTTACATAAAAAGCCAAAGGGGATACACCATTATACTAAACAAATAACAAACACAATAGAACACAATCTCTGGCATTATATTTGATTATATTATTTGATACTACACCAAATAACAATTAATTCCGTGAATAATTAAGTTTTGATTTCTTTCTTGAAGCAGTTAAAACAAATATTGAGAATTTAGAAACAAGCATTTCCAAAGTTTACTATTCCAGGGATTTATGTTACTTATTATATCAAGACAAACACATACATGAACAACTTGGAACATTTAAACATCTCTGGAATCAGAAATAAAAGAAAAAAACATTCGCCGTCAACATATATCTCTACTTGTGAAATTGAGTGTATCACAAAACCAAATCTTGCTAGCAATTTTGATTTTGCGACTCAGATTTACGGTGCAAATGCATTTAAAGGATTAAAGCTATGCTTCATCTTTGATAAGCCATGTCCCATTTATTATTCTGCCGTTAATGAGAAACATTTGCGCAATGTCGATTTCCTATGGAAATATCTTTCTGGTGATATTGGGTAAACGAATGGACTTAACTAAAATACTTTTATGCATTTAATGAACTGGTTGTAGAGACACGTGCAAATGTGAATATTTTTAGCAGTAATAACCCTTTATATGAATTGTGATTTCAGTGTGCATGTTTAAGGGTACAATGTACGCAACATTATGGTGTAGTGATACTTTTCTAAATGTCAACAACACTAACAAAACAAAATACTACTACTTGTTGTGTTCACATGGTTCTGACAACACAATCATTATTCTAATTTCTAAAACGAACGGTAAATGTCGCTTTTATTGACGGAAACGTTCTAGAATGTAATGACTCCACTGTCTGACACGTTGACCCACCATTTTGATAGTGTTACATAAATAAATGCGCGTTGTTGACAACATCTGTTATGCTACTTAACGTATTACTTTACTAAAGCGCAACACTTAACAATGCATTAAGAGCATCTCGATATCAAGTCTGCTGCACGGTCGATCTGAGACATTTGTGTTACAAATTGTTGTGCTTAAGCAACGGTCAAATTGCTCGGACCTACACGCATTCACTTTACATGCCATTGTCATTTGGAGTGTATTTTTATATACATGTTTAACTAAACACATTTCGACGCTTAAATTAACAGAGGTTTTGATAATATTGCCGCGAAGATCGCGATGTTCATGTGTAAATTGTATCCGCAACTGTCCGTGAGGAAGGCGGTGCTATGTAGTTTGGTGTCCTCCAGGATAGTAGAGTAAGTTAGGCGGACGTTCAGAGCCGTCGGAGTACGTTGGAGAAGTAGATTTGAACGAAGTATATACCACATGACTGTGTACTGCATAAAGAGCCACGCTGTAACCTCACATAAGCGAGGGGATTTGTCTAAGTGGTAAAACACTTGACTGCCGACCCAGGGATTGCGAATGCGACCCCTTCTCACTCTAACTAAGACATTCTAAAAGGAGATATGTACTGGTTCATCCCATGAAATAAATGCTCTTCTGTATCAGTGGTTTAAACTGGGCGCGTTTAATAACCTGGTTTGTCATGTGTAATGGGCGCTCCAGTATCTTGCACTAGAAGCTACTAATAGAAACTAACAATATGTACGCCCCGACGTCGAATGGGAATGTCCGAGTGCGTCTTTAAATAAACGCAATAACCTCCTCCCCGCCCGACACACACACAAACACAACAGATTTATCACACACTCGTACGGAGTTACCACGGATTTTGCACATGGACGTAACTTGGACTTACAGCTTCAATAAAACCGAGGCTGCTCTTTTCCCATAGCAGACTGTGCTTCCTGAGGGCTTTCCCTTTCATCAGTTTAGTAATATTATCTATTGTTTACCACATTTACGTTTTCGATTAACCTTAGTTATTTATATATCAAAATAAATCCAACTTTATCAATGTGTTGCCTTTTTTTAAAGATACAGAGAACTTTAATGTGGCTAAAAGAAAATACAGACCAACATTTAGACGGATTCGCCACAATAATATGTATGCGTTGTTTCTACATCTAATAACTGATTCTTTCGAATTATATTCATAATACACCATAACTATTGTAAGTGTCCTAAACCACGTTATTGTTGCGCGCGAACCTTTCCCTGAACTACATTAAGAACTATATCAAACAATATAATTAGAAATGCCTTTATGTATGACAATAGTTTTGGCATTGCACAAACATATACTTTTACACTATTTTTATTCTAATACAAAACACACGCCGA
>Ga0224511_10002031_pt1 | contig 13152 bp, 9 predicted proteins | sample SF_May12_sed_USG_2_FD_169988 | JGI IMG/M metagenome (GOLD analysis project Ga0224511, IMG submission 169988) | Sediment microbial communities from San Francisco Bay, California, United States - SF_May12_sed_USGS_8_1 | ecosystem: Environmental > Aquatic > Marine > Sediment | place: USA...
CATTCAAATTTAAATTTAATAATGTTGTAAATGTTTCGACATCTGTTTTGACGCATGCTCAAAAAACGCGAATTTTAATTTAATTTCGATTTAAAACATTTTAGTAGATCCAGTCTTACTTTAAGAGAAAGAGTTTAATAATCCAGGATTGTTCTTTGATCACGTTTAACTATTTAACACATTTTTTCTGAGAGTAAATATAATTTCGTTTCCATCTCCCATAATTAGCGCAAAGATTTCTTCCCGCAAAGAGTTAAAATCAGAAAATCATTTCACACAGTGCTTTCCCTTCACACATCTACACCAAGTTGAAAGGCTTTAAAGAGATAAGCTTTTATGAGAAACCAAAACTTTCCTATGTTGTTCGTATTTTTCTAAATACGGCCGCCATTACACTTTATTTTCTGTATTATTCCGCGCTGTGGTCAGTATTCAATACACATTTTTTTTGAAATTACGTCCTATATTTTTAATGTTTTGCAAGTTAAGAGAAATTTAAGGAAAGAAACTATGCTAATTATCTTATAAATTATCAAGTTTTGGAAAAATGAATTTATTTTAGAAGGAAACTGTCGAACACGTCTGGAAATAACGTCATTTTTTAAATTTACTTTTGTCGGCATGTGCAAATTGGCATGATTTTTTTCACAGAAAACACCGAAAGGAACCAAACAGGAATCTTTTGGTCTTTTTGATCCCGGCTCGTTCGGGCATGTGTAAGGTTTAAACACTGGCTGGGAAGAAGAGGACCATAATTGTTCTGCTCTATCCATTGGCAAAAGTTGTCAGCTTTTTAAAAAGCTTGTACGTACGTCTTGCCGGAAGTCGGTCTTTGTATTCGAGCCGCGCTTCGAATACGCCCGATATAAATCTTGAATGTGGTGATTTTTTTAATGTAGAGCTTTTGGATAATTTAAACTAATTAGTTCTTAGCGTAGATTTAGATCTACGAGTGTGCTAAGTACTTTGAGATATAATAAATATATGTAGTAATGAATGCGTAAATATAAATAGATCTTCAACGGAAAATACGCTTCAAATTACTGCAATGAAGACTTTTTTTCTTAATTTCTTTCGCGCGCTTTTGTTGCACTAAGCACGTGTTCTGCTTTGATTGAAGCCGGACTACTTCAAAGGAAAAAGATATCAAATAAATTCATCATAATTGTTATATGATTTCTATAATTTGGGGAAAAAGAAAGCATCGCTTTTTTATTCTTTTCACAATATTTAAGTAAATATGATTGGACGGTCTGGTTTAGAATCTCGCGGGCTGTTTGTTCGCGCCTTACCCCTGCCATTTTAACAGACGCCTTTTTTACACCATGACGATAGTCTGCGATTTTGTTTTGGATGTGTTTAATTGTTTATAAAGAATATAATTATAAAATACATTATAAAAGGCAAAGACATATTAGTATTATCTGTATCGTTTCTATAAACGCCCACGTTTTTGACACAGAGACAAATCGCGACGTTCAGTAAAAATAATGAAAATATAGCGTCGTTCTATCAGGTAAATGCCTGGTCTGAAATCATTTTAACATGTATCTTCTGACAAGAATCCTTGTGTTTTAAAAACAAAAACATCTCCATGTTTCTGTTATAAAGACATACTTTGTCGTCTGCTTGCGCAACGTCATTGGTGTGTTTGTCTTTATGCGGTCTTTTCACTTTGTTCGCGCGTTGAGATGTTTGTTCGATCTATGATTTGAAGATTTAGTATTTAGATTCATAATATGTACGATTTATTTCTTGTAATTATTTTATTTCTATTATCGTGCATGTTATTAAAATAATTTGAACGTTACAAAAATGTGTTTCATAATGAGCGCAGTTTCGGTGTAAAACGACGTTAAACACGATGACGTTATTAATCATTACGTTTCAGAGCGGTTTTTTTCTAAATATGATATGCTTTTAATGTAAACAAACACGTGTGAATCGGTTTATTACTTATTTAATCACCATGATTATGATCAACACAATATTTTTTATAAATGAGCTAGTTTTCAATGTATTTGAAAACGGGCCACATTCAACGCTTTTACGGACCAAGCCCTATAAACCACATATTAGAACACATCATATTTTATTAAAAATCTTTATTCGAACTTTGCCCAAAACAATAAAGAATTCAACGCGTTTAAAATGAATCAACTGTTTAGACCACATAGGTAGGATGTAAACTGAACTGCCGAACACGCCGAATTGTAAACAGGTCAATTAAGGTTAAAATATGCTACACCTGTTGACATGTAATGGACCCAACTCCAATAGCCGATCCGGCTTAAAACAATAATAACAAAACAATAATTATAATACTAAAAATAATCCTAACAACAATGATGATAATAAAAAAAATTGTAGAAGACACAGAAAACAATGCAGACAGGTCAAGTTTAAGGGCACCATAACAAAATGGCCTATACAAAAACAAACACATAGAACAGAACAAATTAAAAAACACACGACGTAACCGACATTCAGAAATAATAAGGCTAATATATCTACAGAGAATACTACCCCGATCTAGGTACAGGTGAAATAAGACAACAAAAACCAATCATGAATAAATAAAGTGATGATTATGATGGTGTTGTTGTTGTTGATTATGGTGAGAAGGAGTTGAAGGACCACGACGAGAAGAATGATAAGTAAATTTCTATTTTCAGGTCACGATGGTCGTCGTAGAATGCTCATTCCCAGGGTGCCCATACAAGACCCCAGACGAGGACGCCGCAATAGTAGTTGAACTTCTCAAAATACACTCTGGAAGCCACTCTATTGTACAGGGCGGAACCCCTAGTGCACACGGCGGAACTCCTAATGCGCATGACGGGTCTTACAGCGCGCAAGGCGGGTCGTACAGCGCGCAAGGCGGGTCGTATGACGCACATGGCGGGTCTTACGGCGCACAAAGCGGACTTGAAGGTGAGCCCTCTGACATATAGGCACTACAAGTAGTCTCAACAATTTGCTTGTCTTGTTTTTTAGAAAACATAGTTAACTCTGAATGTCTGTTACGTTTTGTTGATTTGTGTGTTTTGTTCTGTTCTATGGGTTTGTTTTATATAGCTTGAATTTATTGACCCCGACTTGACCTTCCAAATTAGCATCTAGTAACGATCTACACCCCACCCTTTTACAATCAATACCACGCCTTACCCCCATCTCGACAATTTACGCATGCAAATGATAAATCAATCGTGCTCTGTAGGATCAAGGCTTGAAACTATCTACTTAATTCAAACACCTGTTAGTGGAAATTCTAGATAGCCTAATCAGCAAGGCATAGGTATCGCTTTTTGTTATGCCATGAAACAAATTACTTAGTATGGTGGTTCGAGTCTCACATTTTTCCCTTTTTTGGTTCAAATATTTTTTTGAGTGTTTTATTACACACATTGTATACAATTTCTTTTGCTTTCGAAGTAAAAAGTTTTGCAGAACCTTTGTCAGTCATGTCTAATATACAAATATACAAGACCGACTGAACAGTTTACCCATACATTTAAATGGTTTACTCAGTGATAATTTTTGGTCTGCGTTTTGCGTTTTTCACGCATATTTCTGGTGAAAAACGCACAGTTTCAAAATATGTGCGCTAAAAAAACGCAATGATTTTCGACAACTACTAGTAAAAAGAAATAATTTCAGAGTGAAGAAGTGCAAAACAGAGGAGAATTTATCAAAGTTCTTGAATATCATGGCCTATAAGACTGTGACTTCTATGAGGGAGTGTGATATGAAAAGATTTTTTATGTAAAACTTGAATAATGTTTATTTTGATAAAACGCATATGCTTTATAATCAAAATAAATCATGTGTGAAGTCGTGTAAAAAAACATTGCTTTTTTAAATAAAAACATTGTTTTTCAAAAAACCCATTGTTTTCCAACATGTGCACTTTTTTATCCCATTGTTTTGAAACGAAAAATTATCACTGCGGTTTACTTTTAATTCACGAGATTAACGAAATAGCACGGGAAACTGAATGCTTTACTTTACCTTGCCACTCGACCCAAGGTCGATTTGATTTTACCAATTTAATAATTGAAAACGAAATATGTTGAGGCTCGAACCCGCAACATTCGGATCGCAAGCAATGCTCGCTCACCCCTCGACCAAGCTGTCACTGTCCAACATCGTAAGCGTAATATTATAACATTTTTTATTGTTTAAACAAACATGCACGATCTCAAACGACTTTCACGATTGCATTTACGAAAGCTAATTGAACGTTCGTAATCGGCAGATAATATATTCTTGCATAAAGGTCAAGTCGGGGTTAATAAATTCGAGCTATACATGCCGTTTTGCCATGGTGTCCATAACTTTGACCAGTCTACATTGTAAACAACATGTTTTCTTTGAACATCTCTTCAATTTATAATACTGGGTTGTAGTTTTTCAATGATTTCAAAATGCACCTGTGTCAACTATGAACTTAACTGATGTCTTAAACCTTTTGATTACTTATTGGTTCAAATTGTTGGTGTTTTGTTCCAGATGGGAGCACTTTCGGACAGCGTATGGTGAAAAGGGTAAAAAACGCAAGGGATATCGTTGTGGAGGCACTAAGTAGTGTAAAAGTAAGAATACAATGTTTTGTCATATGTGAATCAGTTTTCTAGAAAGTTGGTTTAACCCTTTTGGAGATACTTCATGATATTCTGTTATGTGCAATCATTATAAATTTTACACAGTAACTCACTCAATTAGTGTACACTTACATGTATCTGATTATAAAGGAGTGTAAAGGTATTCCGAATGACTTATTGTCAGGTGCATGGTGTAAAAGTAAATTTTGAATAATTTTGTGCCAGGTGCATAGGTACGACGCTACGCAGCTTGAGCGGGAACTTCAAGGAGAATTGTTTGACAAGTGGCACGAGGCGTTTGAAACGACGCAAGCCAGTGGCATCCCTATAGAAAAACTAGATGGCTATCTAAATCATCTTCAAAAGGCATACGAAGGTAGACATTAAAAGTTTTATTACCGTTGAAAGAGAGCATTTAACCGTACATTTTAGTTTTTATAAATGTTCACGTAAATCATAAGTATTTCCTCAAAAATGATAAACTGCAATACGAGTTCGATCTGATTCATCGAAACACTGGGATGTAACTGGATATACATTCGCGAATATGTAAAATCCTAGCCGTTTGTAAAAGCTCTCGGGATCGATCGGTTTTAAACTGAGTTAGCTCATTCGCATACGGAAACATTCAAGAATGCTGTTTTTAGAAACGTTTTGAGTTGAACTGTTAGGTATTGCCCATTTGAAATCTGATCCGACCATTTACGGAAATAATCGAATGGCTTTCTGCCAAATTATAAATTTTATTTGACTAACCAATTAAAATAAGAGAATTCATTTTATAATGGCCAGAAATGTTACGGAAAGCGTTTCTAAGTTGAACAGCTTTGTCAATACTTTTTTAATTATGTATTTAATAATATTTAGGTGTTTATTTGACATCTTATTAAGATGAATTTGGCCAGTAATACAACTTTATATGAAGCAAACACCTAATGATGAGCTATTGTAAATGGCTTTTCCCCGCCGTCGGGTTTATTTCACAAAGTTTCACAAAAATAAACCGCTTACCGAATGTTGAACAAACATATATTGGATCTCTCTGACCAAAGTTTTTAAAATGGTTCCGGTTGGTTGCATATGTAGATAACAGTGTTAGAAAATTGATTTTACAAATGCAGCTTTCAACACTCTTTTTATCTGGAACCACAAGGTCAATTGATTTTGTATTTGGTACATAACATCATTTAGAGGTCGTCTGTGTTTACTACGCGTAAAGGCGTTCAAATATTGCTCACAATGGCCCCATAGTGTTACCATTTTACATCGAGTGAGATCGGTAAATATTCAACCCACTTCATTTTATAAATCGCATTTCTCAATTTGGTTTAGACTACAGAGAAAAGATCCTAGTGTAACACTTGAGCAAAACTTGTCATAAGTAAGTGTCTAGGTGACTGGGTCTAAAATTTGATATAAAAAATGTTTGCATTTGGTTAAGTTGAATAAGGCGTAAAAAAATGTTCTTTGTTTCCACTAACATCGCCAAAAAAATTAGGCACGGTCGGTCGGCATAACTTGTTTTTTCTTATTAACTTTTTTTTTCTTTTTTTCAAAGAAAGTTACTCATTTTTATATTGCAAACGTGTTCATTTTTGTTATTTTTACTCTTACTGGTTAAAACAGAATGTTAAACACAATTATCTTGTAGAATTATCAAAATAAGGTTTAATTAGGATTTTTTTCTGAAATTGAGCTGAAAAAAAACTTTAGGGTCGGCATGAAAAATTAGGGTCGGTCGGGTTAGTGGAAACAAACAACTTTTTTTTCTACGCCCAATATAACAAGTATGTCTGGTGATTAAACGTGCAGCCTCATATTGGATTCTTTCTAATATTTAGTTATCAGTGTAATTATCCTAAACTATTGAGTCATATTCAATTACCTGTTTTTGGTAGGAAATATAAATCCAATTAATTTTTCTTACGTCTAAGTATGTAATTTTAAAGACCAACTGAACTTTAAACTTCAAACTAGCGGAAAGTGTTATATAATTAATTTGTTCATGCCATATACCACTATCAGTGTTATTTCTAAATGCGTATTATGTTTTACAAAATCGAGCTGTTCATTATTGAACTTTCGATTTGGGCGAGCTTTTTTAGTTCTCGTGAAAAACATAACTTGTGTTTTTGCGGAATAAAAACAGACAAGCCATTGTTAAGCCAGTAGCGTATCCAGCGAGGGGTCCTAACGGACCTATGATTTTTGTATGGCCCAAACGCTCAATTTTGTTGTTCGCTAGCTTCGCCCGCGATTCATTTTAAGCCTAATTTTAATAGAAATAGGCCCAAAACATGCTAAAATGACTTATACGGTAAAGGTCAACACTTGATTATATTCTACCACCCACAGGTCAAATCCTGGATCCGCCTCTGTTTTAGCCCAAATCTGTATATGATTTAAGATCATGATAAGGTTATTTTCTATTTCATTGATGTTGGATGATGTGACAGAAAGTAAACTATTATCCGCAAAAAGTCGTGTTATACTTTGTAGTTAATCAGCAATATAATTTATTTATATAAATAATAAATAACAAAGGGACACCAGCAGCTGCTTCTATATGCATTGTTCTTGAAAATGAAGAATAAACAAAAGCTTTTTGAGTACATCTCCTTTCTTTTTAGCTCACCTGAGGACAATGTCCTCAATGTGAGCTTTTTGTGATGGCCCATTGTCCGTCGTCTATCGTCCGAGCGTCCGTCCGTCCGTCAACAATTTCTTCAAACAACTTCTCCTCAGAAACCGCTCATTGGATTTTTATTAAACTTCACAGAAATGATCCTAGGTTAATCCCCAACGAAAGTTGTTCAAACCGTTCTAGTTGGTTGCTTAAATAGGTCAAGGGGTCAAAAATTAGTTTTTCAAAATGCAATTTTCAAAATTCTTCTTGTCTGAAGCTACGAGGCCCAGATCTTTCATATTTTGTATATACATCTAGATGTCATCTACAAAAGTTGTTCAAATTATGCCCCTATGGTCAAAATTGGCCCCGCCCCAGGGGTCACAATTTTACATTGAATTATATAAGAAAAATTCAAAACGATATTTTCTCTTTAACAACTAATGGGAACTTGACCAAACTTAACAGCAATGGTCCCTAGGTGGTCCCCTACCAAAATTGATCAAACGGTTCTGATTGGTTCCATAAGCAGGTCACATGGTCACAAAATAGGTCTTCACAGTTTAAAAGAATTATTGTCTGAAACTACAAAGCCCAGAGCTTTCATAGTTGGTATATAGCATCATCTAGAGGTCCTATACCAAGGTTGTTCAAATTATGCCCCTCGGGTCAAAATTGACCCCGCCCCGGGGGTCACAATTTTACATTTAATTATATTAGGAAAACTTCACACGAGGTCTTCTCTTGAACCGCCTATGGGAATTTGACCAAACTCAACAGGTATGATTTCTATGTGGTGTCCTACCGAAATTGTGTAAACGGTTCTGATTGGTTGCATAAGTAGGTCACGGGGTCAAATATTAGGTTATCAAAATGAAATTTTCAAAAATCTTCTTGTCTGAAACTACAAGGCCCTGAGCATTTATATTTGGTATATAACATTATCCTCTACCAAAGTTGTTCAAATTATGCCCCTGGAGGCATATTTGACCCATCCCCAGGGGTCACAATTTAACATTAAATTATTTTAGGAAAACTACTTCCTCAAACTACTACTCCTCTCGGACCACTTATGGAAATTTGATCCCTGGTCCCTGGTCAAATACCAAAATTATTAAAATGGTTCTAAATGTATCTAGAAATACTGTTTTAATCTTGAAAATACTAATATTTAGATATTTGCTATGTAACATGATGTAGTGATTACCTTCTAATCATGACCCTAGGATGAAGGGTCTTATAATGAGAAAACTTAAAATATCTTCTTGTCAAAATGTACGAGGCGTATGGCCTAGATATGTGGTATGTAGCATCACCAAGTAGCCCTTTACAAAGATTGGTCAAATTATGCCCCTAGGGACAAAGGCACAATTAGAAATAAACACACAATTAAACGACATTTAAACCACGGGTTCAATTTTAAATAAATTTTCACAAGCATTTCCTTGGTGACAGTGTACAAATATTTTCCTTCTGGTCCTGATGATTAATTCAAATTTTTATTCCCTCAGTCTCATTTATTGTGATACTTGATATTGCTAAATTACTTAAATCGCCAAATAAGGGAAACAAATGGATTGAATCATTAAGAGAAGATATCGATGAAAAATAATAGTTGAGCGTATTTGCCTTGTCCTCGTCTGTCAACGAAAAGAATAGGTAACTGTTTTGCAGGGGTGGTATATTCTGGTCGCTGGTTTCAAAACCTTTGATTAGAAGCTTAACAGTTTGCCAGTATTGGTTTTGGTTTTTGCACTATGTTATTTAACAATGTTAGTTTCACATGTTTTATGGTTTTTAGCCCCTGGGGTCAAAGTTGACCCCGCCCCGGAGTCACAATTTTACAATTATATAATGAATTGTTTTGTTTTGCATACAGTTCTGTACTGCAAGACAAACTCACAACTTCATCAGCTAGGTGCCATACATTATCGAGTGTTTCGTCCCCTATACCTAGGACACTCTAGTATGGTGGGGCCACAGTGGGGTCTACCACTGTGAGTTGACAGTTAGCACCAGCTACTTTCATCTCCTCGGAGCCATAACCATTAAGATGCCTTTTCAGCATTACTGACTGAGCGGATGGCTTGCTTTCTCTGTTGGTCAGTGATTCCTAGCTCAGTCAGCAACTTTTACATTGACTTGGCTGGGAAGCCCCTAGTCCCGACTTCTACTGGGAAGAGCCAGGCTTACCATCTTTCTTTCTACAGTCTTCAGTCAACTGGGTGTACTTGGCTACTTTACGTTCGTAGGCCTCATTACATCTCTCTTCCCAAGGTACAGTCAGTTCGATGAGCACATTTTTCTTGTCCTGTGGGGCCCACAATACTATGTCTGGTCGACGAGTTATCTGGACCACTTCCGGGAAAACGAGTCGCTTTTCCAGGTCTTCTCTCACCTCCCAGGTCTTTGATGACTGCAGGACCCCACTCTTCTGTAGATCCAGCTTAACCCTCGCGAACAAATCGAACTATTTTCTCTTTCTGAGGGACTTTTTGTGCTTCTTCCTTTCCCTCTCAAGGGCGTCTGCTAACTGCCTCAAGACTCCATCGTGCCTCTACCTGTAGCGGCCTTGTGACAGCGCTGTTGAGCAAAAACTGAGAGCGAGCTCCAGTGTTCTTCTCTTGCCACAAAGAGTACACGATGGGTCTTCAGTTAGTTTCCAGCGATGGAGGTTAGCTGGTGTCGGTGGTATATCGTACACGCTGCGGAGAAGGAAGCTTATTGGAACTGGCTCCATCTGCCAGATATCTGACCAGGTGAGTTTTTTTTCTAGTAGATTCCACTTGGTAGAAGCTCCTTGACTCCTCATCTGTACCAGCTGTGCCATCCTGAGCTCCGCTTCGCCCTTCCGGCCTGAATCATGGATCTTCTGTCTTGTCTGGATGATGTTGTGTACCTTTGACGTTCAACCATTCCAAGGCCTAGGTGCCCTACAGTTGTGGTTCCAACAGTGTCAGCATGTCTGAGTCGTGACTCTGCTGACTTGGCTGACTGACCACTTTCTACCAGTCCTAAGCTCGATACCGGTCGAATGCATTCATCAGGAGTCCTTGAGTGTCATCAGTAGGCGAGCTTCGGAGACCTTGAACTCTTCGACCAATGAAGAGACAGGTAGCTTGAGTTCCTCGGTTGCAGTGTATAGACCTAGGCTTATGAAGCATTGCGGGAGGCCAAACCACTTCCGAATATGCTTGTTTATCTGACACTCTAGGGTTTCGGCTGTTGATGTTTAGATTTCATACAGCATCAAGGCCAGCTGAGTCTTGGTAATAGTGAGTGTTGGTAGATCCACGCTTTGAACCTTCCTGGAAGCCCCGTCTTGTCTATGGTCTTCAGCTTCTAGCTCAGGCTAGCCTGGAGCTGGTTGATAGCTTTCTTGTCCTTAAGAGTAGCGTAAAACCACTTGACTCTCGGCTTCCGTTCTGTAATGGGTTGTTGTCGCTGTCTAGGTTTTTCACGTGACTGGGTGTCGGTGTCTGAATTGCTCGCGTCTTCATCTAACAGATCAAACAAGTTGGGATCCTGGATGTCAGCCCCTTCATCATGAGCTTGGATGTCTTCAGCACTATGGTGATTATCCTGGCTGGAGTCCCCCAGCGTCTCACTAAGGTGTAGACCTTTGCGTTGTTTATGCTGTAGTTGCTGACCACACTTTGATCTTGCTTGGTGGATCTTCAGTCTCCTGACGTTTTTACACACCTTTCCACACTTGCAAACAGATGATGCGATCTGCCCAGTCAGTGTCCGTTGTACAAGTCCAGTTGTCTCCGTTAAATCCGTCATTGTGAGCCTTTCATCCTCCCCCCTCTCGGAAGGCTCTGGAGGTGTTGTATGTTGCTTCTGTCTGTAGCTGGTATGTAGGTGTCTCGGATGAGACATGTAGAAAGGGCTGCTAACCCCAAAGTTCTTATAGTGACTTAAATAGGGATCATTGATTAACCATAGTCCTGAAAATATTTGTAAAAGTACGCGTTGCTAAATTAATGTCAAGTGCGTTTTCCAAGGACCCATCAAAATAAGATCATTGAACTTCATATAATATGCACGTTAATAATTCCATACTCGTCTTTGATACGTTTTTTTTATGTGGATAATTTAAAACTAATATAAACATATGTTTAAGATCGATTGCTGATTGAATTATCTATATAAACCTTTTAAACAAGTGTAATAAAATATACAGGAATGATCCATGTGTGTTAAATTGGTTACACCTGTTTCCATACACGGGGTCAATAAATAGGTTTCAAAATTATAAAATTTTGAAAATTTATGACCAAAACTATAAGACCCAATGTTCTCGTGTTTAGTACATAACGCCTTAATTATGAAATACCTCTGCCAAAGTCGATCACATAATGTCAATTTGGTCAACCTGACGCATTACAGTTACAATCGTTTAAATTTGATATATACTGCATATGATACGTGTACACTATTTCCTTTTATTCACAGGCGTGGGCGATCGAGAAAGAGAGAAAATGAACGGATTTCTATTCACTGACACAGCGTGGAAGACAAAAATCATGGAATGGAGATTTGATACGGGTGAAGATTCCACAGCTAGGTACGGAATGATTGCACTTGGAAAGAGCCCGGATGGCAGATACGTTGACAGCATGTATGTCATGTACAAGCTTGATTTCAAAATAGCGCCGAAGCGAATTGTAACTGAGAATAGGGCAAAACTGTTGGATCTGTTCGTACTTACACACATTAGTGTGCAACTTGTGGAATGTTCGTTGGGTGCCAAACAGGCAAATCGTCTTCAAAACATGTTTCGTGCCAAGGCTATGGAAGGATTTTACAACGAGGGAATAATCAAGTCGATCAACTATATTGACTCTGAGGAAGCCATCACTAACAATTGATTTATAGACAGTCCGCTACCACTACCACTACTACTACCACTACTACCACCTATTATTATTATTATTATAATTATTATTATTATTATTATTATTATTATTATTATTATTATTTTATTATTATTATTATTATTATTATTACTATTATTATTAGTAGTAGTATTAGTAGTAGTAGTAGTAGTAGAAGTATTAGTCTTATTTACTCCTTTTTATACCTTTGACCGAAAATCAGAGTAGTTAATGTTGGTACTGTCTATTTGTTTTAAAGTGGCTTTCATGTATATTCAGTTTACGTTCGATGTTTAAAAAATCAAATAAAAGAATAGATCCTTAAACAGTCAGCGTATGTAATACTGCAGGGTTTTATGGTATTTTAATGTGTAAATAGATACATTTTAGATATGGGTTCAAATCCCGACGAAGGTATTTAATCAAAGTTCCTGTATAAGACAGGTAGTTTGTTGCGCATAATTAAATAAAATGATAATCAGGAGATGCCACTTCATTGACGCCCTCGCATGCACTAAGTTCTATTTTTCAAAGGTAAACAACATATATTTCATGATCCCAGAGGATCAGAAAATAGATTTCTTCACAATAATGTAGTTGTTTAGCCTTTTAAGGAATTAATTTGGTACACATGTTACAACTTACATTGTATGCTCTAACTATAGTGCTTCAATAAATTACTTACAAAATAAATATACTCTTTTTAGCTCACCTGAGCACAAAGTGCTCATGGTGAGCTATTGTGACCGGTCTTTGACCGTCGTGCGTCGTCCGTCGTGCGTCGTCCGTAAACTTTTTTACTTACACATCTTCTTCTCTGAAACCGCTCATTGTATTTTGACCAAACTTCACAGGAATGATCCCTGTGTGGTCCCCTACCAAAGTTGTTCAAATTGTTCCAGTTGGTCAAAAAAGAGGTTTTCAAAATGCAATTTTCAAAAATCTTCTTGTCTGAAACTACAATGCCCAGAGCTTTCATATTTGGTATATAGCATCATCTAGAGGTCCTCTACCAAAGTTGTTCAAATTATGCCCCTGGGGT
>Ga0224511_10002032_pt1 | contig 13151 bp, 6 predicted proteins | sample SF_May12_sed_USG_2_FD_169988 | JGI IMG/M metagenome (GOLD analysis project Ga0224511, IMG submission 169988) | Sediment microbial communities from San Francisco Bay, California, United States - SF_May12_sed_USGS_8_1 | ecosystem: Environmental > Aquatic > Marine > Sediment | place: USA...
ACAAAAGTATTTACAGAAAATATACATAGAAATGACAAGACCTTAACTGTAATGAGCACCTTAAAATAAAGTTAATATGAATAAAATCTTTAAACAGTTTATTACAAAGATAAAGGCTAACTTGCATTATTAATTAATGACTTAGATAATAAAATGTAAATGTTAATCTTATGCAATATAATTATAAAATATGTGTTTCTGCAACAAAACTAAAGACTTTTGCATTTTTCGTCCAAAACAAACCATGCTTTTTTGCTGTTTGTGTACACAGTATGTAATTTATTGGTTTACATCGAAAGTAACCATAGTGCTTCATTTTTTTTAAATTTTTTTTTGTTTAATTCCTCATACAAATTAATGATAATTATGACCAAAACATGTACGATGTTTTGTTGTGTACACACTGCTTTAAACTTAATGGATAGTGAATAAGTGGATATGACATACTAGACAAAAAACAATTTGAAATCTAATATTTGCATAATGTTTGCGCGATTTCTCCTCATATAATCAATTCTTAATAAAAACGATGATCACACTTATAAATTCCTAAATGTAAATAACATTGCCTGTCTTTTAGTGTTTGCCTAGAGTAAGTTGCACGATATATATAATAACACCAATGTGAAGGCATTGAAGTAGGATTCAAGCTCGGGTTTTGTATTATTATAAGGTACTTTCACGTTGTAATCACGGTTATGGGTAATTTATATGGTAACTCTAGCTGATATACATTGTGTATAATTACATAAACCTTGAAGATGACTTTAATGCTCAATGCGCGTGGGTTGTGGTCATTTATTACGGTTATTTTGTATATTTCGTCTAACGTACAGTATACCAACGGAAGCTGTCGTTGCAAATATTGTTGTGGATGGGATGTATTCGATGTTTGCTTTAGATATTGCTATAAGGGCTGGAAATCCTGGGGTTCGTATAGCGCATGTAGTGTCACGTGTGGAGGGGGCATCCAGACAAGAGAACGGAGTTGTCCGTGCGGTGGGTCAGAGTCGGAGTCAAGATCTTGTAACACAAACTGCCTAAACGGAGGAACGTATTATGACGGAGGATGTCACTGTGACGAATCACACTACGGCTTCTGCTGTGAACGTAAGAGAACATTTTATCAGTGTTGACAAATTATATTCATTATAACTGTAAATAGTAAAGATATATTTAGTAATATCATATACCAAACAAGAATGCTGGATTTTAAATGGTCGATAGAGAGGTTACCAACAGTGATATTCGCTTCTGTTGAAAGTCTCAAACACCTGAAGCGTCGTTTTATAATTAAATAGCAAAGCTTTGACATACTTTAAATTAAAGAATATATTTCATTTTATACACGTTAAGCAGTAGACAAACAGACGGTTTACGGTTTCTTCTTATTATTATGAGATTAACAAATAAACTGTAGAAACGCTTCAATAAAAATACAATTGTCGGATTCAGTTATTGAAATTGAAATGCGCCAATGCTTACAATGCTTCTGGTTTTCCCTCTTTTTGCAAATTAAAACAAAAACTATCAAATGTCAAACCAAAGCATTAATTCAACGGCAATAAATATATTTACACACATCTTTACAAACTCTGAGAAACACATTTAAAATCGTGTCAAACCTCCCATAATGTACGACACAAACACTGAACAATTAAAAAAATGACCATAGATTTTTGCCCCTTTGAAATTATGAGTTGTATATGCAGCATCTGACTTGAAAATCGATTGAAAGACTTGATTTTGACATTTATTCTACAAAACATGTGAAATACATTTTTGGTAAAAAAATATAGCAGTGTAAAGACAAGAAAATCATTTATATTATTTCTTTTTAAAACAAAATGAATGATGAAATGAAGATTGGTCTCAACAGAGGTCCAATTCGTCAAGTCCTTTCCTGTTACTCTAAGTTACTCTAGGTTGAACTCTCATTTTGTGAGGTTTGTCAAAGGTTTATATACTGTCTTGCGCGGTCAGACGATTCCGTATTGACCAATATAGTATTAACACAATCTACATGTAAAAATAGTCGGCGCTCAATTTTAGATATTTAGAACGTGAAACGTGTATTGTATGAACATGAAAAATTAAAAAGTTGGTCTCCATCAGTTTCCATCGCGTGCAAGTAAATTCACAATAATTTTAGGTCCAGAATGTTAGTCCTCTGGACTTAGCTGTCAGTCTACATTAGGGCTTCCAATAGTGTATTTAGAACTAAATACTGATATTCTTGCTAAGTTTAGTATTAAGACGTTAATTACTTATCCTCTGCTTGTCTTTGATTGAGACAATAACGTTTATTTTAGGAATGTTAAATGGAGGTTTATTTAAATGATAAACAACGATACTGTATTATCAAAAGAAGTTCACTAACACCTGTTCTTGTTATATTTCTTATTACATTCCTGTAGAACAAGTGCTCATATGACGCAATTGCCCTTTATTACTTCTGGAGGGGGGGGTGAATAATGCAAATCAATGCACGCGTCCTTTCTGGCTATATTGTTGACGTTGTACAGTTTATTAGATGATGTAAGATGAAAACATTATAGGTAGAATGACGAAGACGTATGGATATAAAGACAAAGACGGTTATCTGAAAGCAATCAGCTAACATTAAGATATTGACTATAAACTAATAAATTATATGCATTATACCAAATCCATGCACATATTACGAACCATTAATAATAATGGATAAAAAATCATATGCTACTCAAAATTTGCTAAGGATCACTTCACTATGAATGATTTTTTTTTATTATATTCGTAATCTATCCTAACCAACCAAATTTGTTGTTATTGTTAAAAGTGTGTATATCCCTCACATATGTACACAACAGTATCTCTTTTTTCTCGATGCTACTGTTTAATGCATAGTTCCACAATTTTCCGTCAAGCATTCTGTCCTTGCCCCTTATCCCAAGGTTTATCCAAAATGGCGTCGGTTACTGAGCTTGCATCGATATATTTACTCAGAACTTTGAACGTTATGTCACTTGTTTACCTCTAATAAGTGACATAATTAGTAAAATACTTTGACAAACGCACTTTTATCTGCTTATTGAATGTTTGCATAACATGTGGTGACTATTTAACGTCAGTATTTACAGTAAACCTGTTCAAGCAACGATACGGCCTTTTCAGCTTGCAAGGCTGGTATTTTAGTACCAGAAAAGCCGAGAAAACTACTTCTGTACATGATTTAAACTTTCTGAAATAATAACTTATGTACAGTTAGACAGTAGCTTTCATTATATTAAAGTGTTTCGGTAATTTATGGAGCTTAAACATGGTACTTTATGCATTACACTCCAGCCAAATATTGAGCCTTAGAATCTATGTACAATGTCTCTTTGAAATGTCAAAACTGCTCACCAATAAGTAATTGGAGCATCATGTAATTTAAGTTATATAATACAGCATTAATAATATAATCAACTCCACTGGGTAAAAGCTTGATTTTGAACCTACACAAGGGTAAATTCACATTACTGATAGAAATCCAATTGCAAAATGATATTTTATTTAAAGACTAAATAGAACCAAATCACTAACATTAGTATTGTTAGAAATATCAGACTGTCAAATCCATCAGAGTGACATCAATAGCTAAGGTTAGAAATACACTGCACAACTGTCAACATAATTAACAGTTGTCAATGCCACAATAATTACAAAAAATGACTATTTATAATTAATGTGTGAATAATGTATGTACATTGTTTTATATTTTTACCTTAATATAATTTGCAAAAATGAAGAATGTGTGGACAATTAATTGTCTCATTTGTATGTTTAATTTACATTGTTTAAGTGCAAGGTGCAAAACTTATATTTTAAAATGAATTTGACAATACCCAAAGTTACAAAAGTTTAACATTGTTAAACAAATAAAAGGCTAAACTACACATATAAGAAAGTGCAATATAGTATTGTTTAATGAGATGTATACATGTCAACATCACACATTTTATACAAGTTAGTCAACATACTTTTTACTTGTCATACACAGTTTTCACACATGATAACAATCAGTTTTAAAAAGCAGATGCTGCTTTTGCAGGAAACTTCATTTTAAAAAAGTTTTTGTTCTTTTTCTCTTGAAACAAGGTACTTGACTTCCTTCGAAAAAGCCATCTGACATCATAAAAAGTTCTCTTCTGTTTCCTAACCTGAAAATATAATAATTTTATAGTTGATTATAATTTTTACAACAAAGGAACGCTCCCTCCCCATGCATCACACAACAGACAGAAAAAAACATTTTAATGATGCAGATATTGTCTGAGAAAAAGTGAGCAACAAGAACTGTATTACAAAAGATGCAACATTTTATGTTAACATGCATGTAAATAAACTAAGTAGCAGACTGTAAACCCATATTCTTAAAAAATAATTATTTATTGATGTATAATATGTATATAAATTCTATTTATCTATAATGAATAAGAATTGTTAACCAAAACATTATTTTTTAAAGAAAACACAACCATACTAGTGTTATGTAGTGATGTACAGATTAGGGATTGATTACTTTTAATTTGATATTTTTATTAATCTGTTTATGCATGTTTGGAGAAAGGGGTGTAAATTAAATTTAAATTATTAAATAGATCTACCAATACAACTTACTTTACATGTCAGCATTTGTCCACTGCTCCCTGTCTTCTACATTTGGTCTTCTTTCTTCTGAGTTGAACTGTTTTCTGGTTTTTAAACTGAAACAAGAAGGCAAACTTGTAATTCTTCACTGAGTAATAAAGTTTTGATTAATAATACATTATCATTATAATCTACAAATAAAATGTGAATATGAGTATTCATTTTAACACAACTTATGCCAGACAGTGCATATCTACAGCTTAATCTAAAGACTTGAACACACTATCATCACTGTCAACATTCCGTTATAAAATAATCTTGTTTGATTAATAAGTAAATTTATATCCAACATGATACTTTTAATGCCAAAATATGCTGCACTGCTAACGAAATAATTTTAAACTCGTTAATATAGTCGAATCCTTCTCAAACACGAATTTTCTTACCTTATATTTGTTGATAAATATATCAACATCAGTGGTTTTTTATCAGCATTTCACGGTAATCCACCTCCAAAACTCATTGAAAGTAACACAAGGCCATATGAACAGACGTCTCTGAACTCCTACAATCCATGTTTAAGATTTAGAAGACACATATCCTCGCTAAGTTTAAAAATCAGATTTAAACTTGAGCGCGTCAGCTAGTGTTTAAGTTTGACAGATGTGATAACAACATGGCGCATGTGATAGGTGCTATACCGCAGCAAATAAATCTCGGCTGATTGGATAAAATTAACACATGTGGAACTATCATTTGCAAAGGAAAAGTGATAACCATGAAAATTAGTGTATTTTGCGACTTGTACTTCTTTAACATGATAAAGCCCTACACATGAAACACAAGACCTCTCCGGAAAAGTTGTACGGCATGGTGAAAAACATTTGAGAAAACCTTTTGACTTTAAAAAATTGAGTAGGGATGCTTGACTGCTTGAATCAGATGCGTCCTAACGTCACTTTGCACGTCATCTTGGCGTGTCACAGAGCGTTGATGCAAAAAGTGGAATCACTTTTAAACACAGGGGAATGTTGTTTATAGACATTTGGCTGGTCGTCAGAGGGCTACCACGAACACAGACGGACTTTTTGTTGCGCTTTAAGCGTAACACCACCGCTTAATGAATGTCGCAACTGCCCAGAATGAGCTCCAAATTTCAAAAGGGGTTCGTTTTTCTGCATAAACCATTCGGAAACGTTTCCACGATGTTGCAAAATGTGTTCCAATGGCGCACAACAACATCCGCGTGTAGAGATCGACAAATGAACGGTATCATTGTGCTGTCTGAGTGATGTTGTCGACATTGTGCAGATCGGGCTTTCATTGTATGCTGACCACTTCCCAAGCCATAGCCTAACCCAACCAAACCGATCATGAATATCTACACAGAATGGTGAAAATCGTTTATTTGGTGACATCCACATCCGCAGAGGCATGTCTGTAAAGCGTTGAAGGTCCATCTTACGTGGTCTCTTGCCTATGGTAGATGTGTCTGGATGTGGTTATACTAAATTTGAATGGAATTTGCAGTTTGTCTAGCCTAGCATGGAGACGATTCCAAATGGTCAAGGTAGAAACCCAACTCATTTAGCCATCTGGACCTCTTTCTGGAGGGGTGTGACATTCATAAAGCGGTGACATTATGCTTTAAGCACAATCAAACGGTCGTCTGGGTGCGTGGTAACCCTTTGACGACATGCCCCATGTCTATAAACAACATTTCCTTGCATCTGAAAGCGATTCCACAATATTGCTACAACACAATTCGACATGGCAGGGTGACGTGCAACATGACGCCAGAACGCTTCTGCTTCAGACATTCCAACTCCCCTACTAAAACTTTTCATGCCCAATCGTTGTCTCAAACAATTTTTCGCCATTTTATACAACTTTTCAAAAGATGAATTGTGTTTCAAGTGTAGGGCTATATATTGTTAAAAAAGTTAGGTCGCAAAACACCTCTATGTTCGAGGTTATTACATTTCGCGTGCAAATCAAAGCACTATAGAGAAAAAAATGATAATGATGTGTACATATACTGCTGTGTTGGAAGTACACATTATTAACACAGAACGCAAACTGTGTCGTTTAGTATTAAAAATATAAACAAAATATTTAAATAGCAAATTAGCAAATTTTGAGTAGTTTAGAAATGTGGTTTTCGAAAGACCACTAAGGATTTTAATTTTGATGAGATGAGACATACTGAAATGCCCGAAACATCCCACAAAAAGTCCATTTGTCATTTTCAAAAACTAGAGATGAAATTGGTACTTTTGAGGTAACCTCACAGTATTTTGCTTATTTCATTTCAATATCATATCTAGATTTTGAAAATGACAAATGGACTTTTTGGGGCCTGCTTTGGGCATTTCAATATATTTCACAACCTTAAGTGCTACCTGCTAACTATCATTTAGAAACACAAAGGTAGTGTGTTATCTGTCTTATCAAAAATACTGTGGATCAGGTTTAATTTGCGAGAACGTAATTTTTGCGTATATTCGCGAATTCGGTTGCTCGCGAATTCAATATTAACGCGATTTGTTCATGTCTAATGTGTATCCGAAATGTTTACATCCGAATTGCTGGTGCAGCAAAGGTCGTCATCGTGTTGGTAAAAAATTGTCTTTGTCTAGATATATTGATTTCTATTTGAATGTAATATGTTATAAACAATAAACTAATGCTATATACATATAAACGCAATATAGAACAGCGTTCTTCAGTAATCAACGAATCTGACTGTCGCCGTCGGAATATGTTACGCGATGGACTTTCCTTGTGTTTTGATCTTCAATGTAGATGAAACATAGACCACTTTAGACGACATTTCAAACTGATGCGATTATGTCGTGATGTTAAACAACGCTGAATAAATAATTTCAATTCGTCAGTCGCGAAAACAATAGGTCTATAAACGCTTTATCAAAACATTAAACAAATACTACCCGAGTTATCTCGTTAAACAAACAATAGACGATCGCACTTCATTTGTAACAACAATGACGAGGTTCTCAACAATTATCGGGCAATCAAGTGGCCTTTTTAAAAAGAATTATATTATGGGGAACGTTAGTTATACTGGTATCAGCAGTATCATCTTTATATACTAATATCTGTAAGCCTGGACAAAGGAACTATTGTTATAATGATATTACGCTTTGGTGAACCATAATAATGATTAGAGCAATTTCATAACAATCACGAATATAAGCAGAGACCAAATCATGATTGCGTCTATCGATTTTTTTACTGTATAACGGGAAAAGATGAGAGTCTCTTTTTCCGTGGCAGTCTAAATCGGCAAAGAATTAGACTTAACCCCACTCCCGGCTTAACTAACGGATCATAAATTTGCGAGAGACTCTGGTCGCGAATTCATCATTTTGCGAAATAATGCCAGGTCCGGTTTTTGCGAAAATTTGATCACGCGAAAATAAATTGATCTACATTACTTGACATCCATATATGTTTAAGGCAACCAACCTATGTATAAATACAAGCAAATAGTTCAAATAAAATTCAAAACTTCTCCTGCATAATACATGCATGCTTAAGTTGTAAAATAAAATGAAAGCAACAGGAACTTCTTTATTTGCTTGTTCTTCTACTGTATTCATTGTTGCTGTGATTCTCATAATTACGAATGCCATCCGTTCTTTAAATGCAGACAGTGTATCTTGTGGCTCCTGTGGTGAAATAGGTCCAGGAGATGTGGGGTCTACCTGGACAACATGGGCACATTGGGCATGTATTTTGATGGATAGTTCGGAACCCTGGCAGAACTGGAGTGGGTGCAGTCGCACTTGTGGAGGAGGAACTAGAACACGGAACAGATACCGATGCTGTGATTTGGGGAAAGTTCAGAAGTGCACAGAAAACGGCAATTGTTCGGAACTTTGTCTGAACTCGGGAACATTTGATACGCAGTGTCGTTGTACAGATGAGGTTTTCGGAACGTGTTGTGAAGAAGGTAAACGCTGTTTTGTTAGGTATATTTGTTAATTGCCCGGGCAAGTATGTTTAAGTTGGAAAGTGTGTGTTCTAAGATAAGCAAATACAATATAACATTGACCATTAAAAGCAGTTGCGGAAAATTATTAAACAAGTAGATGCTTTTTGATTTTCGTCGAAATTTGTCAGAAACTACATTGTTAGTGCACGTTTATTTTCAATCATATACATTTTAGAGGTTGCTATGATATTTATTTTTTATTTAATATGTGATTTTATATTAGCTTATGAATTACATATGTGAATCACATATTTATTATCTCATTAATTGTACTTAATTGCCTAATAGTATAACAAATACAAGTTTCAAGGTAGGTTTATCACAAGATGATCATTGAAAGCAGTTGCAGAAAATTAACATACAAGTAGAATGTAATTGCTATTTGACTGTCATCGGAATGTGGCAGAGACTACATTGTTAGTGCTCCCAAGATTGCATTCTGATCATAGAAAATATACATATGTAGTGTTCCAATATTATAAGAAGAACTCCATAACAAGCATATACCCATGATATTTGCTAGATTTGACAACTGTTGCCCACAAACTAATAATTTGTTTTATACACCGTTTAAATCATGTTCATGTCCATTGGACGAAAAAATAGGTTTGTTTTTGATCTGTAAAATAAAATAGATGTTTCGAAAATACCGACACTACCTAGAATAACACGACTGTTTGTGCGTGAGGGAGCTTTTAGCTAGGTTGATTCCTATTTCAAGCCGAAAATAGTATTATCATAGAAACTAATTAGAAAAAAGCCCGTACCTACCTACCATTTGTTCAAGTGGTTACCCGAAAATCACGTCCTGTTTTGTTAGGGCTAAGGTATTATGTGGCCGACATATGGCACAGTCGTGTCTTTTTATTTAAAGTAACACATCTACTGGGAAAGCAATGTCGTAAATATCTTGATAATGATAGGTCGATATATGTACCGGTGCATTTTACAAACAATGGTGTCAATGTGGAGGTAATCATTTTAAGGCTATGAATATTTTATTGACAACTAACACAACGCATGTGATGTAATGGTGCATATCCGATAAGTGTAATAGATGACGGAATGGTAGACATGGTGAAATAAGTATTGTTTATCTAAAGCGTGGTGTAAATGGAAATAATATTGACCTATTGACAGACCGCCCCCTTCCCTGTCCCTCGAATATTACGTATCGCTTGACGTAAAAAAATATAATATAAAGTGAGCAACTCTCCTACATTAAAACAAAGTAACAAAGTGTTTCGTTGTGTTTCAGGACATGGGTTATGTTTGTCCAAGAATACGCCTATCCTTTCGTTGGTAAACGGACTATTAAGATTTAGAAATGGGTGATCAGGCGTTCTGCTTTAGACAGTGGCCGTTAGAAACATTGAAAGTTTGAATAAACAAAAGTAATGATACTATATCTTAATAGTGGTGGCAATACTTATCAAGAGAAATATAATAAATAAACATGTTGTGTCGCATTAAGTTGCTACAGTTGTAGCACAATATTTGATTTCAGACCTTTGATTTTTTCACGTGTAAGTTATCGCAGTCGTTATTAGAACACTCTGCATGACAGTGTTTCAAATATGACAAGATAAATATATATTTGTTAACTGTTTGACATGACTTATAGTTTCAGTTTTGAAAACCTTGTAAATAAAAAAACCATACAACCATCAAAGCGCAACACTTGAAGCGAAAATCTTTAAAATGATATTGATAATTAAACTGATGAAAGGGAAAGAAGTTGCAAATTGATTTATTTCTCCTTATATGAACAAGTCTTGAAAAATTGAAAGGTAATGAATAGAACCTAAAAAGTATTGTCTTGATTTTTTGTCGAATTGTGAGTTTGATTTTGTTATGTTCAATGCTTGAACTTTACCATGAATATTGAATTTGTGACTCTGTTGCAGCGAATGTCTTTTGTTTTTGACGACCACCTGTGCATGTTTGTATCAAAAAGGATTTGCGTAATAGTTCTTCTATTTGCACTACATATAAAACTGATGAAAGGGAAAACCCTCAGGAAGCATAGCCTGCACGACAAAAAACAGCAGCCTCGGTTTTATTGAAGCTGTTCATCAGTGGTAATGAATGATGCCACACCACTGACGCCCCCTAGCGCATGAGCAGAACTCCTTTTTTAAATGTAAACAATATACATGTACAATCCTTGATCCCTGACGACCAGAAAAATATGACTTCACAATGATGTAGTACGGGTCGACTTTTTATATAATACTTTATACTGCACTCGAACGTGTTTGCCTGTAGAGCAGGAATAAGGAAGTGTTCGAATTAATACATGTACGGCAAACAGTGATCATACATGTATAATGACAACAATTCATAAAATTCTTTGTCTTCATGCATAGCTTCTTTCTTTAAAGTTTTATCCAATCGTATATTTTTAACATCTTCTGTGTTAACATAAATGCAAGTTCAAACAAATTGAACTATTTAATTTAAGTACAACGAAATATATTAAAAAAGACTTATACATCATTATTTCAGACTTATCATGAAATAAGGGCAAATCAAATGTTTTCTAAAAGGAGATCAGTTAAAATGTAGTTATTGCATTACGTAACTAAAGGTGTTAAACGCATGGAAAATCAGCCGTTGTATACTTATTTCCATGAATTGAAACAATATACTATAATGTTTTTTGCATTGTCAAAAAACATACAGATATCAGACGCGTCCTATAGACCTATAAACATGTTTATACTTAGGCGATTTGTTACTTTTCAATTACACAGAGATAACCTAAGGATCTTTAAAAAAAATTCCAGACGGAATCCTTGGCTGTTTATCTACATAGTAAGAAATGTATAGAAATACCTCCTAAGTTGACTCAGTGCCTCATTTTTTAGCTCACCTGAGCACAACGTGTGACCGACCTTTGTCCGTCCTCCGTCGTCGTGCGTCGTCCTTCGTGCGTCGTTCGGCGTCCGTCAACTTTTTTACTTAAACATCTCCTCTGAAACCGCTTATTGGATTTTGACCAAACTTCATAGGAATAATCCCTAGGTGGTCATTTACCAAAGTTGTTCAAACCGTTCCAGTTTGTTGCATATGTAGGTCATGGGGTCAAAAACAGGTATTCAAAATGCAATTTTCAAAAATCTTCTTGTCTGAAACTACAAGTCCCAGAGCTTTCATAATTCGTATATTGCATCATGTAGAGGTCTTCTACTAAAGTTGTTCAAATTATTCCCCTTGGGTTAAAATTGACCCCGCCCCGGGGGTTACAATTTTACATTGAGTTATATAAGGAAAAGTTCAAACAACATCTTCTCTTGAATCGCTTATGGTAATTTTACCAAACTCAACAGGAATGGTCCCTGGGTGGTCTCCTACCAAAATTGTTCAAATGGTTCTGATTGGTTGCATATGTAGGTCACGGAGTCAAAAAATAGGTTTAGAAAAGGCAATTTTCAAAAATCTTCTCCTCTGATACTACAAGGCCCAGAGCTTTTATATTTGGTATATAACATCATCTACAGGTCCTCTACCAACGTTGTTCAAATTATGTCCTTGGGGTCAAAATTCACTCCCGACCGGGGGTCACAGTTTTACATTGAATTATATAAGGAAAACTTCAAATGACTTCTTATCTTGAACCGCTTATGGGAATTTAACCAAACTCAACAGGAAGGGTCCCTGTGTGGTCATCTACCAAAATTGTTCAAATGGTTCTGATTGGTTGCATAAGCAGGTCACAGGGTCAATATATAGGTTTTTAAAATGCAACTTCCAAAAATATTCTTGTCTGAAACTACAAGGCTCAGAGATTTCATATTTGGTATATAGCATCATCTAGAGGTCCTCTACCAAAGTTGTTCAAATTATGCCCCTAGGGTCAAAATTGGCCCCGCCCCGGGGGTCACAATTTTACATTGAATTCTATAAGAAAAAGTTCTAACGACATCTTCTCTTGAACTGCTAATGGGAATTTAACCAAACTCAACAGGAAGAGTCCCTGGGTAGTCCTCTACCAAAATTGTTCAAATGGCCCTGATTGGTTGCATAGGTAGGTCATGGGGTCAAAAATAGGTTTTTAAAAAGCAAATTTTAAAAAATCTTCTTGTCTGAAACTACAAGACCCTGAGCTTTCATATTTGGTATATAACATCATCTAGAGGTCCTCTACCAATATTTGGTGGACTACATTTGTGGCTCCACTGTGACCCTTGACCTTTTTCTCAGGTGAGCGACCTAGGGCCCTGTGGGCCTGCTTGTTTATATATTTATGTTCATTACTAACGGAAAATTATGGAAAAAAAGAATGTTTTGTGCAGGATAAGTAGATGTGACATACTATACACAAACATTTAAAGACCAATTTTTGCATAGTATCCGCGCGATTTCTCCTCATATATTTAAACAAGAAAGACAATTGATGCAAAGCATCAAAGGGCGCCGTTTAATAGTTTATGCATGTGTTATATGTAAGATTTATAAAGTTCCCGCGGAAACATTTTATCACATGACTTACTCGACCAATCATTTTGTGCGCACTGTG
>Ga0224511_10002033_pt1 | contig 13150 bp, 9 predicted proteins | sample SF_May12_sed_USG_2_FD_169988 | JGI IMG/M metagenome (GOLD analysis project Ga0224511, IMG submission 169988) | Sediment microbial communities from San Francisco Bay, California, United States - SF_May12_sed_USGS_8_1 | ecosystem: Environmental > Aquatic > Marine > Sediment | place: USA...
CCCCCCCCCAACGGCCGCGGACCGAGCCCCCCATAAGGAAAAATCCTGGATCCACCACTGCAACAGGCTTTGAAAATCCTTAAACTGATTATAAATATTATTCCTGAAATCCTATTTCTACTTTCATTATAATAAATAAGCAGCGCAGCATCTCAGATTCATTATTCAATTAATCAACCGATCAACTGATTACCAATGGTGCATTTTTATAATAGTTCTTTGTAGATAAACTGATACTTAATAACAATGACATCACCGTATAAATTAACGTAGACTTATCTCTTTTTGTATCTGTTGTAGACATTAAATGGTTGAAAATAATGGTTTAACAGTATTTGTCAAATACGTAAAGAAAATTTTTAATTTAAACTTTGTTGACCTTATTCAAACGTCGAAACGATGAAACGGAGTTTGTGTTTTCTTAAGTCAAACACAAAATTGTAATGTAGAAAGAGCAACACCGTAGCACTTAGAAGCCACCCTGGAGTTGTATGGTACAAGATGTCTTCAGAATGCATTTGTCTTGTTGCATTACACTTACCCATGTTTAGACCATAGAAAGGCAATGCAGAAAATATACCGAAATCCTTTACTAAAGTAACCATTGAAAACGTTTTTGATTTTGTTTCTTTATCATCAATATTGTAGCTACCAAGACAATCAGTACAATTTAAAATTCATTTGTTTCTGTTTTATTTAACGTAAAGTCGGGAAGACGTTCAAATATGATCGCAAACAAACAAAATGTAGCGGTTTTCGGCATCTTTGCAATCATATTGAATGATTTAAATTGCTCAACGGTAACAAGTTGGCATACAGTGGAGTATCAAAAGGGCATTTTTCCCATATACTGTGAAATCATTAATAATCGTTGGATAATAAATTTCGTTTATTTCGTGGGTAGGGCAAATTTAAGATCCAAATGTAATACTTTTTCACTCTAGTAATATTGCATATAATTTGAAATCCACTAAATTTAGTGCCAACGAACACGTTCAATATCGTCCAACCATGAAAATGTGTGCCAATGAAACAAATGATTTCACAGTAGTTCGATACCAAAACATTTTGTGCGTACTTCAGTGTTATGAAACAGTGTACGGTCACCCAGGCTAATTTCACTGTAAATGTTTTTTGCTGTGCCGGCTATTTTAATTTAAGCGGACCAGTTGATCATGGTGACTTAAAACTTGATTTTGTTTTCTTGATCCACAACATTGTTCGTGGTACATATTTAACTACACTTTCACAATCAACCTTTACTTTAAACCTGAAATTTTAAGAGTAGTTTGCAATCATCATCATTTTCTCTAGAGCTAGAGCATGACTTATATTCTTCTAAAAGGCATTTCGTTGACGAAAACAGACGCTCTTGTACAAAAATATCTATTTAAATTGGTATTTTGCTGAAAACAACAACTTAGTTATTTACTACTGACATTACTGTTTAATAGCTCGCTGTCCTCGCTGCATGGTTAAAAAAATTAACAAATATAGAAATACGTGATCAAATCTTATAGTACAGGAAAACTTGCTGTTTTGCTGAAGTTAAAAGTAATATTATATCGACGAGTAATATCCTGTTTTCGAGTGATTTTCTTCTCACCGCCCACATATTAGACCTTTTACGTATGCATGTAAATATGTGCCTATAAACTGTTTTAGTTTAGTAAGGTTAAGCAAAATTGATACCTGACAACTGTGCTCACATCGTTTTTTAATTGTAATACTTATGCATTTTTTGATAACGACGTCTTCCAACTTTTAAACACAATGCGTTTTCTTCTCGAAATATTAGTTTGTTGAGTCTTAATCCTGGTAGCAAACCCGTCAATAGACAACAAAGTCCAGGATTCCATGAATGTTGCTTGGAGAAACAAGTACAACCCCGGAGTGACCATCGCGGTGGTCAAGGATGGAGCAAAGGTATTCGCTGACGGGTTTGGCAAGAAGGACGGGACCCATGTCGCTTCAATGATGTCGACAGAACGCACGCTATTCGAAATTGCACACTTTCAAAATTTAAAAGCCATATTAGGTTTGTACTTTCTATTTGAAATTACTTAAAAGCTGGTGTTCAGACGCAGTAATTTTTATTGTAAGACTTCATGATGTGACGCATTATGTGATGGATTTAAGAAGAAATAGAATGATTCGGACTTAATAACACTGTCTCAATATGGTCAAAACCAACAAAAACAACAACAAAATATATTATTTAATAATCCGCTTTATTGGAAAAAAAGAAATACAGATCCCATATTTCATGAGAAAAATATGTTTGCATATTCCAATAGTCCAACCTACAGCGTTGCTTCTACTGACTAAAATATTTATCTTTACGAACAGCAACTGTCTAGCATTATTAGTTGCACATAGGAAATTATATCAAAGTAATCATTTTAGACAGTGCTTTTCACAAAGACTGGGACATCGCTACCTTCCCATTTTGTCATTTGTATCTCAGTGATGCCTACAGATGATCCGCTGAAGAGACATTCACTAAAGTTAATGACATTCAGGAGGTCCCCTTGACCTTTCATGTAGAATGGGTACACGTGATCTGTTAGGTTGTCGTCATCTTTCCGCGGATACAGGATAAAATCTGCCCAGCCGTACGTCAGATGAAGTAGCCCGTCGCCAGGTGACAGGACGACGGACAGATCCCCATAGAGACCGGTAGCTTCTACGAACGATCCCGTGAAATCTGCGAGAGGCCGACTAACGGTGCCATCAGTTTTGATAAGGAGGCGGTTGAAGGTCCAGTCCGCCCACTGGGGCTGTGAGAAGGGCCAACTGCAGCTGTCTGTGGCGGAGATCCACGGCGTCTCCCCCAGGTACAGGTCGGCGATGTGGGTGAGGGCCGTGGTGCGGAACAGGTAGTCATTGTCCCGACCTGTCATCGCGATGAACACGCCGAGACGCTTCGAGGGGATGATCATAATCAGCGAGCTTGCGCCCCACGTGGTACCGCTGTGAGAATACATAGGCAGACCTGGAAAAAGAACATTCACTCTTAATGTCCGTTAATAGAAATAAGATCTAACGTGTAAAACTATACTCTGCATTGTTTAGATGAAAAATCCATCTCTTTCTATATTAAACGGGTGAAAATTTATAAATGCTTCATTCATCAGGATAACATAAAATAAACATAATCTCAAAACATTTAAATAATAACTAATATTAAAAAGACGGACTTTTCTTTTATCATGTATTATGATGACACCCCGAAACCTACCCCTGTAGTAGCCTCGGCGCCATCCCAACAGGTATGTGTCTTGTGAGAACGTGACGGGTGCTTCCGGCTGTGTGAAGTAGCGCATGTAATCCACGGCGGACTGCGGGATCGGGTTTTCCTCGTGAAAGATGTCGTCTAGGACCGACTGACTCAACACCTTCAACGATAATTTACAAGGGAAAGGAATAATCTTCCGTGCTCAGTATGTACATGGTTATATATAGAAAACAAACAAAACATGTACGAAAATTGAATCTAAAGTTAAATACTATATATATAAATATGTTTGGATATATCAATTACGTATGTGAGCACTTGTCATTTGCTATCACGCAAAGAGTTAACGGTAGCCCTTAGCTAGGTTTTGTTACGGGTTGTTTTGTACGAGCCATTTTGTCATTTTACCCACCTGTTGGTTTGCTTCATTTTTCCCGCCATTTAGGAGCATGTTCATGTACTTGGCCATGTCCGATGCACTGGACAGAATACTTCCAGACCCCGCACAGTCGGCCCACTTTCTGTAACAAAACCAATATCATTGTGTAGTCATATTTTTTCTGGTCCTCAGGGATCATGGAGTGTACATGTATGTTGTTTACATTTGAAAATGGAGTTCTGCTCATGCGCTAGGGGGCGTCAGTGGTGTGGCTCATTCATTACTACTGATGAACAGATTCAATAAAACCGAGGCTGCTGTTTTCTCGTGCAGGCTATGCTTCATGAGGGCTTTCCCTTTCATCAGTTTAATATTACTTACTACAGCTGGTGTTTAGTGCCTGTGTGGCGGCTGTAAAAAGTCGCCCCGTATTACATCATTGTGTAGTCATAGTTTTCTGGTCCTCATGGATCATGGAGTGTACATGAATGTTGTTTACATTTGAAAATAGAGTTCTGCTCATGCGCTAGGGGGCGTCAGTGGTGTGGCATCATTCATTACTACTGATGAACAGCTTTAATAAAACCGAGGCTGCTGTTTTCTCGTGCAGGCTTTGTTTCCTGAGGGCTTTCCCTTTCATCAGTTTAATCATATGAACTAGAGCACGAGATGTATTATCGGTAAATATATATTCGGAAACTGTATTTTTGTACCATTTGTCTAAACCAAGGAATGATATGTTGAATCTTAGGTTTTATAGCATAATGCCAATGTAAGCGAAATACATTCTAAGTGTTAGAAAACTGGGATAAAATTTTACCTTATATACTGTATAAGTATTTTTAAATAGTTTGATTTTATAAGCAAGTATTTATTTTATTTTACAATTATCAATGCTTAAATTTATCATTAGCCCCTCTGTAGATTTAAAACTTTAATACAGAGGATCAACGCTTCAACTCGGTTGACCAGTTGGTTACTGGCACTTTAGTCCAAGAACACCGCTCCCAAACATCGAGACAACGGTCGTAAAGCCTGTATGATTTACAAAATACCAGTACTGTATCTCGCCGAGCATGACGAATTAAGCCGACCAAAACGTGAATCGCATACATCTATAAGCCGCTAACAATCCAACCGAGTACAATGTTATTAACAAAATGTGATTGTTGACAACTGGAATTACCATTGTTATTTCGTAATACAATTTACTTTTGTATCCCATTTAACTACTAGTATATAGAATTCATTGCAATACAACAAGGAACAGTTGCCAATGTAATAGATAATGTATTACCACCTTGTCCTATGTATAAGCGACATCAACATACTGCCACACAAGTGCATTTGGCTGGGATTTCTATGTCCCTACCCATTGAAATCTCATTTGGAATTCTAACATGGCTCTAAGGCTTTTACTTGAGTATTCGATAAAATTGACATTGATAAAACTAGACTCGAAAGACACTCGCAGGCACCTAACCTTGTGAAGTTATAGGGCACATGGTGCATGGTTTGGTCGTAGTCAATGACAGCCCGGGCGTAGTCCAGCTGGTCCAGATTGCTCGCGCTGGCAAACGTCGTGTCGGTCATTCCTGAAACCGGAAATCCATTGCCATGATGTAGCCATTTGGCCCTTGCACCCCTTGATACTTTGGAATGTTATGTATGACTAGATACTGAGTATTGTCTATAATATGTAGAGCAACAACACATAAACATTGGCTCATTGACTTCATCGATCTTGTGACAAGTACCAACTCGTACTAACACAAAGTGCATAAATTATACACCATCCCTACGCAAAACATGGTCTTTGGTTCACCGATTCTAACTTGAGTGAATCATGATGTGGCCTACCAAGCGGAGTGAGCAGGTGCGCGTTGACTATGTTTTCCCAGGTGTCATTGCCCAAGATGGCGGTCAGGTTTGACATAAGGCCGTACATGAGGTTGTTGTAGTAAAACGACGTCCGCAGCGCCGCTTTTTTCTTCAGATTCTTGCATATGCTTATAAACAAACCAAATGTTAAAAGCATTGTGATAGAATCTTTAAAGTGCAGTCACACTAAAGCGTATGACATCAGCGTGTGAGAGCGTATGCTCATACGCTCCCATACGCTCGCATACGCAGATATACGTTTGGGGTACGTTAGGCATACATCGAGTACGTTCCAAATACGCTGACATACGTCGGTGTACGTTGTGTAATACACAGAGGCGAAATAAATTTTTTGGACATGTTCAAAATTCATCAGCGTATGCGAGCGTATAGCTTATACATTACTTATACGCTAGACATACGTTAGGCATACGCTTTGTACACTAAACAGTTTTTCTGAAATGTGCATACGCTTTCTAAAATTTGCATACGCAATGCATACGTTATAGTGTGACTGCACCATTAATGTAAAAACTGTTTTTTTCAAACCCCGCCTATCGCCCACAAGCCTCTACAAACGTATGAATAGCGTATTGACAGCGTTGTATAACGTATGCGTAACGTACCTTTAGCGTATAAAGCGTATGTCTAGCGTATGTTTAGCGTATGTCTAGCGTATGAGTAACGTATAAGCTATACGCTCGCATACGCTGATGAATGTCCAAAAATTTCATTTCGCCTCTGCGTATAACACGACGTACACCGACGTATATCAGCGTATTTGGAACGTACTCGACGTATGCCTAACGTACCCCTAACGTATAGCTGCGTATGCGAGCGTATGGGATTGTATGAGCATACGCTCTCATACGCTGATGTCATACGCTGTAGTGTGACTGCACTTTAACTATAAAAAACGTTGTAAATCATTCGAACAGTAGAACATAATAAATATATGATTGCTGTTAACGCGGAAACAATACTAAGTAATACTTAGTCATGCAAACTGTTATTGACTTGATACACATTCTAACTGTCATAGTATACCATTGAATAGTACGAAGTAATTGATTTAGAAAGGGAAACATGAAACACAACACAATATTAAAACATAAACATAAGAACCTCACTAACTAATAAAAAAACTTCATACTGAAACATGTCGTTTCCAATGGTATATTTCAACCTCAGGAAATTGTGGTTGGCCAGCCCCAGCCTATGGGCCAAGGCATCTCTAACGGTCGCGTATTTCTTGGTCTGGTAATCGTCGAACAACTCCAGTCCATACAACTCACTTTGGCGAAGGTACTTCCACAGTGGAATGCTTTAAAATATATGTAACGATTTTTCTAGTAATTACAATAATAAATTATTTTAAGTTTATTAAAACTTGCCTGAATATAAATACAAATGTATTTATTTATATGACATACATGTATTTGTGTTTCATACAATTCTATCAATATTTTTTTTTCTAAATAAAGCATCATACATTTTAACTTGAAAAAGTCAGTCACATCCTTAAACGTTAGAAGTAATCATATCAATGGTGTACTTTTGTTCCTCCATCAGTTTGACGAGAAGTGCTGCCGTGAACCCCTTGGTAACCGATGCAATCCCGAACAGCGTGTGCTCCGTCGGTCGCGATGACGCGGCATCGGCTCCGTCCTTTTTGCCGAACCCGTCAGCGAACACCTTTGCTCCATCCTTGACCACCGCGACGGTCACCCCGGGGTTGTACTTGTTTCTCCAACAGGACGAATCCATAGCAGCACTCATGAAATCCCGGACTTTGTTGTCTATTGACGGCTTTGCTGCCCAATGTCCAGGTGTAAGGATTACGACAAAAGCAACTCCCAAAGCGAAACGCATTGCGCCTAAATGTTATCAGAGGTTTATGAAAAACTACTAAACGATTACTATAGCTGCGATCACTGTTGTCAATTACAATGTATCAATCTTACTAAGTTAACGCTTGTTATAAGCACGTATTTATACATCAGGGTTTGAACCGTGGGCGGTTAGAAGAAATCAATCAAAAACAGGATATTGCTCGTCTATATCATCTAACTCTTGATATCGAAAACACACTATCACAATAAACACATCTTGACAGCAATTGTACCTGTAATATCAGATTTGATCACTTGTTTGTAACATTGTTAAATAGTTGAACCATGTAGCGAGAACAGTGAGACATCATTATTAACTAGTGACGTCTGTGCTGTCTATTTTGTTGTTGTTTTCGAGTTTTTGCATGAAAGCGTTTGTTTTCGTTAACGAAATGACTTAAAAGAACATGCCATGGTTTAATGAAACAGAAATAATGCAATTTGATTTTTTCTGTTGGCCTGGTTTTACTGCAATAACGTATGCGTTTCAGTGATGGCTGCAATTATTGTTTGTAGTCATTTTAAAATTAATATGCAAAATAATAATAATAATAATAATAATAATAATAATAATAATAATAATAATAATAATATAGCGCGAAGAACACGCATAAAGTCTTGTACTTAACTCCCAGATCTACCATAACGATTTCAACATTAAATGTGATTTTCATAAAATGGTAAGGTATTGTTTATTTCTTGTTATGATAAGGAACGTTTTGAATAAAACGACTTTGTACAAAAACTTGATAATCCATACCAGAATTGAAAGCATGGAATTATAAAATAAAACATTTTTACAGATATATTTCTTTTATAATTCCTTGCTTTCATTGCTGGTATTCTAAAATATGTCTTTATAACATATTCATGATTCAGAAGTCTAACAAAGCCAGTCAGGAAGTACAGTGTGATTTTTCTGGCCCTCTGGGATCATGGATTGTATGTTGTTTACATTTAAAAATAGAGTTTTGATCATGCGCTGTGGGCCGTCATTGGTGTGACATCTTTCATTACCATTGATGATCAGTTTCATTAAAACCAAGGCTGCTATTTGCTCATGCAAGCTATGTTTCCTTGTGACTTTCGCCTTTTCAATGTAATTTGAAGCATGTACCGACCGTTTTAAATAATATTGGTTCTACGAAATATTAATCAAAAATATTCAAAATCGTATCGATATAATAAAGTCCAAAAATGAAGTATAGTGTTACAGCCCTTATGACGTTCATCACTCGGTGAACTTATCAAACACGAAATTTATTCCTTACATGTAAGTTATTTAACATTTTAATATACACATGATCTCGAAAGCAAGTTTACATAATATTAATTTGGAGCCAGTTTAGATTGTATTTGTACATTTTTGTTAAGTATTTACAGACTCCTGCGCATCTGATATATTAATTATACTAGTTAATTAATTAATACCAAGAACAAAAAATATATAATTGCAGAAGATAACAACAAACTCACAGAATAGATACAACAATACAAGGTTATTCCACTTCGCACCATTAAGCTACCAAACGATCTGTAAAAGTAGTGTAAATTTCAAGGTTATTCCACTTCGCACCATCAAGCTACCTAACGATCTGTAAAAGTAGTGTAAATTTCAAGGTTATTCCACTTCGCACCATCAAGCTACTAAACGGTCTGTAAAAGTCATTCTTTTGTATATAAATGAATAAATATTGTTTTACAAAGTATTGTAAATGTCAAGCGAGGTAACTCTGCGTGACAAATGCAGTAAACTATTCTTAGTTAGTCCCTATTTACTCTTAAAGACACAATACTGAGTGATGTTAAAGATGCTATGCCTGTATCTTTTAGGTCAGAATTGTTTTCATCTTACATTTTAACCATATTTAAACAGTGAAACCTAATCCCGTAAATATGAGAAACTGCCAAATATAGTTAGTTATTCATGCATGTAAACATTTAACAGAAAAAATAAATTTGCTGAAAATGTGTGGCCCGCAATTTCGATTTTTTTTTTTACGTTTCGACACATTGCGTCGAAACAGTTTAATAGCTAGACTACAATCGCTATTCTCAGTTGACTCGGTGGTGCAGTGGTAACGCATCCGCTTTGGGTGCAAAAGGTCCTGGGTTCAATTCCCGGTCTGGCAAGGGATTTTAGGTTTGACTTTTTTGTTTTGTTATTGTTGTGTTTTAACTTTTTGTCCAAAAACACATTATTTGTCAATACATTTTGCAATTCCTATTTCCAATGTTAATTTATTTAGTATACTTAACATATTGCAAGATCGGTGACCGATTATAAGGGTATAAAGATACAGACCTAGCATCTTTAAACATGCGAAATTCAGATTCTCTTTTGTTCATATGAGGGTGACCTCCCCATTTCCTTTGAACACAGTATTCATTTCGCACAGGGCCCGTACACAGTAAGGATAAATCCGGTCATTTGGTTCGCATGATAGAAAAGCGTTAAAATGTTTGTTCTTACCATAAAAGACAACAAAATTTCACATTCACAAATTGGTGCGCGTTCGATTCACTCGCTCACATTTTTACAATTAATTATAAATAACCAAAAAAAACACAAACTACCGGTGCACTTGTAATGGTGTCTGCACATTCTCAACACAAGTTTTGTTTACTAGTATCCAGTGGCGGGTCTAGGATTTGACCTTAGAGGTGGGGCGTGGACTTTGTGAACGTGATGGTGGGGCAGGGTGGGGTGGGGTAGAAAAAAATCATTGAAAGTGTTTACGGTTAAAGTCACACTCTTATAGCGAATGGACTCCGCAGTCTGAGACCTATTTTTTACATGACCACGCTATATAATTAATATACTATGTGATAATATGGGTCATTCTCCGTGTTCTGAACATGTTTAATACATTTTATGGCATTTTATCGAGCTGAAGCTTAGACAGTTATAAATTGTCTTGAAGATGCTATGTCTACATCTTGCAACTAGCCTTGTTCACATTTTACGTTTTACTATAATTTAGCAGTTAATTAAACATCTAAAACTATGAGAAACTGCCAAATATTGGTATTTTGTGGCATTGTTCATTACTAGTGTAAGGGTATGGTATATATTATCCATAATGTTCCAGATGTCGCACAAATGCTGGGCTGAGAGCTGTACAGCAGCCTTCCACAAACGGGATGAACTGCGGACCCATGCTGCCCAGCACGGCTTCATGCGAGTCTGGTGTCCTTGGTGCCCCTCGTCGGACAAAAGCCACCAACGTTCTGTGGACCTCAAGGCCCACATAAAGAAGATGCATCAATGTGTCTATACCACAGACCTCTGCCGACATCTGACAGAGACGCGGGCACAGATCCTGGCGGTAAATGCCAAGGATTATCGGCGGGTAGTTGGGCCAGCGGATGAAGACCAAATATCCAAAGAACTGTTATCCCTGATGAGGAGGTGGGAAGAAAAGAGCGGCATATCAGTCCAGGAGTTGGAGGAGGGGTGGGCAGACGGTATTGTGGCTGTCATCTGGACGGCAAACACCAAATACCGTAAAGTGACCGCCGCACCAACGGTTATGACAGATGGGCGGAAGAAGGAGGCTGTTGTGAGACGGCTGACTACCTTGCAATCAGACCTTACCTTGCCCCCTTTGCCATGTATCTGGGCGTCCCTGTCCAGACTAGACGATGGCTACAAGTGGCAGGTGGCGAAGGTCATGGGCGTAGACCGAGAAGATGTACTGAAGGTGGAGGTGCCATGCCCACCCAAAAGTAAGCCCCAATAAAAGACCCCCGCCTCTTATATCCCCTCTACCTCCATCTCCCAAGGTGAGGATTCTTGAAAGATGTTCCCCCAGTCCACCACGTATCGTAACTATAGTGGAACCCGTGGAGATGTCCTCACCGACATATTTTCCCGAAAGAGATAAGGAGGCTACGCCTACACAAGAAAAAACACCTCCTTACGAGCCTGAGGCATGCCAGGCCACAGAAGAACTCCAGGCCCAGTCACGGCAGAGGCTCTTACGGCCAAAATGTTACTCTTGGCTCGAGGCATGCCGCTGTTCCCCCGGGCGCCGCAAATGGAATGATGTTGCCCCCGTCGCCCTCCCCTTCCCCGGGACAAATACTCAATGGCCACCGGAGGGATGGCAGCAAATGAGCAGGGAGGAGCGTCTCCTGCGCTGGGAGTCTGTGGCATTATCTCTCGCCATAGCATTCAAGCTCCCAATGTCTAGAGGACTTGTACACGATTTCTTCCAGTTTCTGGTGCTGCCCGGCTCACAGGACCCAACTGTTGACGCTAAAGATGGCCTGTGCAGGCACGCTCTGTTTAAAACCATCAGACGGGTAGCCCTCGGAGAGGCAAGGGCTTTTGACAGCGCCTTGATCCAAATGATTCAGGCCTCTTATGACAAGAGTGCGTCAGCAGCACCAGGACCTTACCGGGACTTTCTTGTGTCTTTGAAGCATGTGCATCTCCGTCTGGAGTAAGATCTACAACAAAAAGTTTTAGTTTCAACAAAAGTGTTAGGATTATGTTATAAAGGTTTCAATCAGTTAAAGGTGCAAGGTGAAAAATTCTACTTACCTTCTACTAAAATCCAGGAGTATTTTATAGATAAGGAAGGGAGAGTGTAAGGGTATGGCCCCTTACAAGTTCTCACATCTGTGTATTTGTTTTTATAAACCATGCATGAATTTGTATGACAGTTCCTAACTGTTTTCACTATAACAGTAAATAATGTAATTCTAAGCACTTACCTGTCAAACTGTATTAGTTAGTTGGTAATCCACCACGATCCATGTCTGTGTACTTTTGTGTGTAGAATAATAGTAAATCAAAACAAATCATTTTTGACAAACCTGTTTTGACTCACTGGCATCGCTGTTTTGATTGATAATTTGTCCATTATTAAAACATGCTCTATTCACATAATGTTCTCAATCCATTATTCAGGTAACTAAAGGTGTTAAACCTAAACCTTAAAACCGTATAGTTGTAATTATATTGCCTAAACATAGATGTTGAAATTGCAATGTAATCCGCAAACTCCCTGCAGTGATTTCTTCCCCTGACAGTACATTATATCACTGCCACCAGCAAGGTTTTTCGCCCAAATACAGGCGGGTAGTTTTTTTTTAATTATATTTTTTCTGGACTTATCTTCTCAAAATATAGTATCTTTCCTTTAAAATATTAAATAATCATAAAAAGAAATATTAATTTATCATATTTTAAAAAAAGTAACTTAAAATATGAAATTATGAAAGTAAAATGTCACCGTACTGTAAAGAATACAACGTACTATACATACAGAAAACTAAACACATCACGTGATACTCTATCGTCACGTGATCCTTGCTGGAGGCAGAGATTAAAGTAGCAACGCGTTACGTAATCGCTGTGAGGAGATTGTGTAATTCGATGTTGTTTTCATGTTTTGAATAATGGCGGACTGTCAGACTTGGCGGTCACGTACTACTTTTAGAATTCATAGCCTGAATTTATATGAAAACATATGGTTGTTGTATAAAATACGATTGAAATGTATTAACTATATAAGATAGTTTAATAGCCTGGTGAAAGCCTTTCACATTGTTACGATATTAACGATTGCTATTTTTGTACAAGATTTACTTTTCGTAAGGCACAATACTGCATTGTATGTATCAATTAAACTGAAGAAAGGGAAGCCCTCAGGAAACAAGGCCTGAATGAGAAAACAGCAGCCTCGGTTTTATTGAAGCTGTTCATCAGTGGTAATGAAAGATGCCACACCACTGACGCCCCCTAGCGCA
>Ga0224511_10002034_pt1 | contig 13150 bp, 6 predicted proteins | sample SF_May12_sed_USG_2_FD_169988 | JGI IMG/M metagenome (GOLD analysis project Ga0224511, IMG submission 169988) | Sediment microbial communities from San Francisco Bay, California, United States - SF_May12_sed_USGS_8_1 | ecosystem: Environmental > Aquatic > Marine > Sediment | place: USA...
ATACAGGAAGGTGAAGAAGCCGGTGAGTGTTTTCAATGGCTGATCACTAAACTCGGAGAAAACTTGACCCGAATATTGAGTAGATTTGATACCCCCCTCCCCCCATTGTATGAGGTCCGTGACTTTTTATAGCGCAGTGTTCATACTATCCCGTATTTATACATATCAACCTACGCATTCAATTCAAATGTAACAGTGGAAATCTGATATCAATGGACCTAGTAACCGCTGCCAAAACCACCTATGTACTGATCATTTTACAAAAAAAAGAAATTTGTGTCGTCGGCTGCTCACTGACCCAAACATGATAAGGTAAAGGTGGCACTCTTCCCAATTACTAGGCTTTCGGCGATCCCTACTCTTACCACATCAATCCACAAAAGTTTGTCAAGGGGGATAATTTCACACTGTCACCCTGGCTAACGTTCAGGATAAAAAAATTATTCAGCTTTCTTTTTATTTCTATGACCAAACATTTAGGTTTTGATAAGTCCTTGGAGTGGAAGGATGACTATTGTGCCACTATGGTTATAGAGTTACGAGTGTATGTATAATTACTTCCGATGATAATGTAGCTGTGGAACAGTGACTGGGTCCCACACTCCCCTTTCCCATTCATTTATATTTGCTATGACATCATGCCACGCACTCAAAGTGTCAGCTCAAATGAAAAAACCTGACTCCATAATCTTCACCGCTTTTTATGGATGGCAAAACAATGACACCCGTAACTGACTCACTGGGTGACCAGAGACGCTTTGCTTCACACACAATAAGAGCACCGAATTACAGATCATTTCCGATGGTCTGGCCACCATCTGACAATAGACCATATACTAATATACGACTAATCAACAGTCTGTGGAGAGAAATGCAGAAGGCTAATTCAGGCTTCCTAAGTGTGTCAGCAATTTATTTCTTGGTTTTGGCAGCGTTGTTGGGAGCGGACTGACTGTCTGGTAGTTGGTATTAGATACTCACGCCATTGCTGAGAAACATGGTGTGTGGCCACCTAATCCGCCGATTATAATGCGTACCCCTCTTAAACACAAGTGATAGGTGCTTCTGACTGTCACATGCTTCCATGTTAAATGTGCAAATTAACATACTCTAGAACATAAAGCTTGACAGATGGCATTTATAGAGAAGTGAACCGACTCCCTGTAGCTGGCCAGCCCATAGCTGGGGATTATCTCACCTCTACCCAAGATGGCATCCGGCCGCAGTGAGAAGTCTTACTGGTGGCTGAATGATGCATCAGAATCCACATACAGACAAGGCCAGAAAATGATTGTGATTAATTACAGATTGATCGATCTATGAATATTCTAATCCGTCAACATAGAAAGCTGTATAACAAAAGAGTGGGAAAAACTTGATGTAGAGCCAGCTGCTGATAGTACGCGTCTTCTCACCAGAAGCGCGGTGAGGCAGGCACGTCATTAGTATAATGAGGCCTGTCTATCCTAACAAAACACCAAGAGACTGAACCCAGAAACAAACACTTGACTGGTTCAAGTGTGCTAGCTACTGCCAGCAAAGTGAACAAACTATTGTCTTATTCCAAACCCCGAAACCAACTGTCACTCCCTGAATGTATGAAGACTAGGTGAGGTGACAAAAGCCTATAGCTGGTCTACAAAGGTTCTGTGGTGAGGTCTATTAATCTCATTAGTGCTCATTAATGTGAAATCAAACAGACAATTAGCTGGCAAGGACATTGTGCTCAAACCACAGTCTCTGGTACTGTCAATGTAATGACAACTGGGTAAGACTGAGGCCGTGCGGGCCATGGAAACCATTATAAAGCTTTTAGTGTCATCCAAATATCTGAGGTAAATCCTGAGTAGCTGACCTATACAGGTAAACACAGATCTGATTGGATTTTGGCCGGAAAGTGTGGCATATTTGACATGAGTCGATCGTACAGCAATCAGAGATAAAAGCACACCTGCGAGCCAGTGTCACTCCTCTGGCCTGATGCCTATAGATTGTTTGCGTTTACTCCCCCTATCATGATCATGAGTGTATCATAGGATAACTCCGCTAGAGGCGAGTTCAGCTCGCTGCTGTTTTCTGCCTCTTCTTTCCCGAGTGATAAAAATGTTGCTAATGAAGCGGTTCCATAAACAGTATGGCTGCTAGAATCACTGTTGACTGTGTTGGCATTTAGCGCATTCAGTAATCATCAGCATTAAATTTTATGATCTTATACCAGGCAAGTTATTAATCACAAGCAACAGTCAGCTGACCATCAGCTCATATCTACCCACCTCAGGGTATCGACCTCTGTGTCACTACTAATACAGGTAAATGGAAGACTAGCTAGCTGGGTTATAACTCTACCGTCTCCCTGTAGGTGCTTCTATAAAGAAGATTCTGAGGTTTTGATGAGAAGATAAGCGTAACCATAGAGAATTGGGAGGAGTGTAGTTGCTTATAATGATGTTCAGTAGATGAGGTACTGTCTAATGCCCATGCTATGATGAGAAGCTAGTAAATACTCTGCGACCAGCGACCGTTCTGCTGTCTGAAAGTAGCGATAACACAATATTGTTGTGTTGTTATTATATTAAAAGTTGCATGAAATGAAAGTTGATTGATTTATGAGCTTTATTGGATTCTGTACAAATGATCAAGTCGACCCCTTTTGAGTTCAGTGGGGCAGTATATAATACGGTGACTGTGTCCCCGCAGGGCAGTATGGAGGGTATGACATAAACAAAGTGTCCGCTTCTCCAACGGAGAACTAGCGGATAGTCAAAGAGATTTCATTCACTTCTGCGACAAAATTACAATAAGAAATAAATAGAAAAATACTATTAACTGATGGTGTCTTTGGCTAGACTATTATGCAGGAGAAGGCTATGTTGAGGCTAAGACTTGCCCACGCATTTTGGTACCATGCATTGGAATTTTCCCTTCTCCGAATTATCCTAAAAGAAGAACATGACAGTTATAAAAGGATGGGTTAGTCTCACGGCTAGATGATAGAAACCCGCGCTAATGGATGATCACACCCTAGCGATAAATGTCAACACTGCATTCATAACCAAGCTTAGTCATAATAAAAAGATATACACCACTAATCGATCTTACTTCAGCTCCAATGACATAATGACCTGTGTCAACAAAGTTGGCAATCCTATGGAGATGATGGAATGAACAGTGTGCCCTGTGGAGTGGGCCTCAATCAACTGATACCAGTGTGATTAGTGGCATTACAGACTAATAACTGCATGTCACTCACAAACATGAGTATAATAATCAGCTTGTAGGAACTACAGTTTCAACTATCCCAACACAATCTCTTTCTAAATCACTCGAGCTATCTCAGTTGAGAATCTCCGCATCACAAAATTAGCTGTCAATCAAACCGATCAGTGGAAAACACTCGGGACTGAAAGCATTCAGTATAAACCACTTATTTAATGTGCGGGCGAATCACAAATTATAAATAATTAATAATTATAAATGTCACAATCTTTGGCGACATTGGGTGGGTGAATATACTCGACATTGGGTGGGTGAATATACTCGGCTCAGGAATAACATACTACTGTCAGATTTTTCCCCAAAAAAGCCATGGTTCACCGAACTTAATTCTGAACATTTATTATTCTAAATTTCTGGCAAACGGTCCACAGACCAGCTCGAGATGTCCCAATAATTTCGTACTTTTGAATATTTCATTCCTTTCTTTTGAAATGATGCTGGAAACTGGCTTGCATTTTGAGTTGAGGGGACTTTTCACACAAACTGTAATACTCACATCAGTTAATTTGCAGGGGAATTTTCGTCGAGTGCAGTAATTTCTTTTAACGCATTTAGCGAATTTTTTAATGCAGTATAGATCGTCAGGTTCACACGCTCCACAATCTGGGTCAGGGTCGATAAAACTACAGGCCTGGCAGGAAGTATGTTGACATGCCCCGTGACAATCTCGCTTCATATCCACAACATCACTGCAAACAAAAATAAAAACGTTATTCAAATAGAAACTTTTCAAATAAATTGGTACATCATCACAGATAAAAATGGCATTACAAATCAAAAAGTGTTATTTGCAAATAAAAATGATACATAAATAATAATGTATCACCAGAAATAAAAACAATTAAAGAAATAGAAAAGAATTAAACAATTGATATCAGGATGATAAGCATCATGGGGAAAACGATAGGAATAATTTCCTTTACATCAGAGATTATGTGGCTGACTTAAACTGCATTTCATATCAAAGTTCGTCAATCAGCCACCCGTGCGAGTAATTCTAATTATGTATTATTCTTGGTCGGTTTAATCATTTATGCACAAGATGAAGATTTGTTCGCTTTAAAATTATTTTTTCTAGCTTAGCTTCAGCATTCCTGTCATGAAAAAATAATTCTGTTAGGATTTATAAAAATATAATCATTGCTAACCGTTGTGAGTCGTTCAGTTATGAATTCTCACTCTGTTGGATTATCAGATTCATTAATTTTTTTAAAGTTGATGAAAATAATGATCAAAGGTGAGGAATTCTGATCAAAATGGATTCATTTTCCATTTGCTAATGCAACCACAGAGAGTTCTATCAACACACCAAAATTAAAAGCACCAACTATTCTTCGTTGGTCCAATTTCAAAGCTGCACTATGCAAGACACCCAATATAATTCCCAAAATTCTCCATGAACTCGAGTGCAGAGGCCTTTTAGTGGACAGACAATGAGTATTTAATTTCTCGATGTGGTAATTGTTGGTCAGTGTATTGGGGTGTAAGGGTCCGAAATCATGATAAGGAAAAAGACAGCTGACCAACTACCCAGACATAAAGAGGTAACTTAGGTGCTGCAGCAAATAGATCTTTGTGGTACATAAATACTAATCAAATCACAGTTTTAGAGTTTATCACTCCATTTCACACTGACACTTGTTTTCGTGCTGTTTTATAATGAGACTGGCAGTATTTCTCGTGTCACTACCAGGTCAGGTAGATGTTCAAGGATTTTCTTCGGATGTGATGCTGATGCGTACTTGAGTTTCCTCTAGCAGACACGCATCCCGCAGAGTCAATATTCTCCACTCACACCATCCCCTCAAGTATTTGTGCACGAGCTCAGATTAAGTTAGCCAGTCGAATATGGGATTTCTCCCAGTACCTGGGATGCTGGGCCCTTTAGTTTTTTCGATTGTTATTCCAGTCAGTAAAGCTGTAAGCTATGCAGTAGATTTACAATGAAAGAACCCAAGCAGTTTGGGTTACCCTGCCATAAAATTGAGACCTTTCCTTCACTCTATGGGTCCATATACTAATGTGATATTTCTATGCTGATTATTATATTTTCATGCTAGCTGAGTCTCTCTAAATAATTTTTTTAGTAGCTTTTTCCTAGCCACCAAGCCTCTGAAGGTCGGTGTTTGATTTATAATAGCAAAAGTCGTGAATATCTTTCAAAATAAAAGGGCTATCCATAATAAAAATTCTTTTTGCATCTTTTACCAACCCATGCCAATTTAGCCACAGAGCTCCGCAATCTCCAAACTTGGGAAACTTACATGGCTGAACAGATCGCTCGAGGGTTCTTGGCGCAGAAATCTGCTGTGCATTTACTCTGGCATTTAGGAGCTATTAGTGAATCTCGTACTTTCTGTCCTGGTGCACCTCCGCTGTCCTTCTGTGTGTCTGGTACTATAAAAACGGAAAAAATGGTCAAATAGAGAAAACTAGCTGAATATCATCTGAAAGTTGCCACTCTTCCGGCAGATAAAAGCTTTGGGCCAATAAATCTCGCAGTTGGATATTTGTGTTTTGGATATCTGTTGATAACATCAGCTATCGTCGCTATCCTAAGATCTCGAAAATTCCTTGGCTAGGGGCAAAGAATGCTTCAGGAGTAAATCGTAAACAGGACTAGTACTGACTTCGAAGGAATAGTCTATAGAGTATTTTAAACTATTTTTCAACATTTTGGCATAGATATATTCGTTGGGGTTCATTGCCAACGCGTAAAGGCTTGATTTTGGTATTATGTGATCTACTACCAAATACCCAAACAAAGTGCACGGCTTTATGACCAAACAACTATGTCAGTCTGGCAGAATATAAGCGGGAGACTGTGAGTCCTTATCAGCGAATTCCACAGAATTGTATTTCGTTCCAATAAAACAATAGAGTATTAGGCAGAGCAATGGGCCAATAATACAAGGGCCAGCTTTTAGCAGTAATATGCCCAGGCAATATAAACATGAACAGGAAATGGCAGGCTATAAGCTACCAGCTGTCTCTTTGTGCAGAAATATTTATTTTACTCATTTTTATTTATTTTATAGTGCCTATACCTTGTTTCGGCATTAACTCGGTGTTGAGAAAACAGAAAATATTTAACTGTTGCAATTCTAGCCCGGGCTTGTAACATTTATTAGGTTGCGAAGTTGGGTTATGGCGGTTGTGGATGGTAGGGAATTAATCACTAATGACAGGTGACACTACCATAATGAGTGGAAGCACTCGAATATTTTCACACTAAAATCCACAGAACCATGGATACGTCATGACCAGGAGAAACTGAACCCAGATTGATGAATTTCTGATTTAGGCCGGTGGTAAACAGAATTATAATTTCTATCTTTCCTCCGTAACAGACTGGCCGCCTTAAATTAGTCGGGAATGTGTGAGACAAATTGCCGCGGACAGTAAATAAACTATAAGGCTTTGAAGCATTCAATCTAACTATACCAATGGCTTTAGAATGCGACACAAAGTGTGAGTAGATTGAAGGGCTTCTTTCTGCCTTCCGTCATTGCTAGCTAAATGGGATTACTTTACGCAAAGCTTATTCCTTTATTGATACGCGAACACTTGTAGGTGTTTGCCTCCTGTATGCCTGTTCAGTTGTCTCACATGTAGTTTTTACTTTCTGCGGAGTTTAATCTACCAGTTTACACAGGATTCACTCTTATCTCTATGTTTCATGAACAAAGTAAGCGTTTTTATCACCGGAAACGCTCTCGGCTGACAAGGCAAGGTAAAATAACATAGCCCGCGTATCAAAAACAAAAGTTTTTTTCTTGTTCGATATACTACAGGATAACATGCCAAGAGGCCGGGTTACGCTGGAAAATCTCAGCGAATATAGTCACAATACAATCTGAAGATGGTCGAGTAATAAAAGCTAAAAATTCCTTTTGCCAAAGCAGGCTATCACGAGTGAGATGTTTGACTAGCGAGATAAGAACTACAACTATCTCAGGTACTAAGGATCTATCCGATTCGAAAGTGGTAAAGTTAATAGAGGCTGCGCATGATTACACGCTCTAGTTATATCCGTCGCCTCCGGCCCGGAAACGATGCCTACGGCCTGCCATCAATTATTAATATTCCCTCATTGTTTTAATAATTGTTCAATGTTTTCATCCTCATTATGACTCTATTGATAAGAAAACAAATTAACAACTGACCGTAGCTATTATTGTCACAATTGCGTACCAATAAATACCAGACATTTTATACCTATGAGTAATAATGATGACTGAAGCCTCTGAATCATGGCTACCTGACGGTTAACTGCCCCGGCTAGCTGGGTGTTCACGGGATCTCAAAAATCTCAAGTACTGGCTGGCAGACCACTGAGACTAACCACCAAGTATGACACTTGCAGAATAAAATCTCGAGAAGGTACTCGAGTTATTTAGCGGTCAACCCAAATAACTGTACTTCCTATTACCTCTATTAGTACTAGAAAACAAACTGGCTGAGATAATTCCAATTCTTCGCTAATGCGAAGACAGCTGGTTGTCTAGATCGATAACACTGACATTTAAATTCGGCCCAACACACGCCCCGGTCATCTGGTCTGCTCTGTTATTAAAGTAGCCCGGAATATCAGTAAATGAATAAAGCTAGTGAAAGAGAAGGCACTTACTTTTTTGGCATGTCCCTTCGGGAATACCCTTAAACGGAGCTTCATTCTTTGCCAGCCTCGGTGAATAGAAAAAGTCTTGAGCGAGCACATTAGCCTTGCAGTAGAGTCCAACATCACATTTACCTAGATAGTTCCACTCTCCGCCGCACGGTTCCTGGATCTGTTTGGCGCAGACCGGGCAGCATCCGCAGATATCTGTGGTGATCCCGCCTTTACACTTGAGTTTACTCGCCCGTTTGACGCTTACCGTACAGAATAGTCTATCGCATGATGGACAGATCATAGAATCCATCTCGCCTTCCTTTTCTTTCCGTTTAGCGTTGATTGTAACAGCCATTAGAGTAAGGCTGAGCATTAGAGCTACCCTCATCTTCTCAGCTTGTATTATCCCACACATATGAGGCGTCTATCAAGATCTGCTCCCAGCCTTGGCTTTATAATGTGGGCGGAGCTTATTAATGCACGAAGGTACAGGCTGCGTATTACCGGATTAGCTCCTACTGGTTCATTCAATAGAACTCTCACCAACCAAATGTCATCACACTTTGCTGAACAAGCAATGTGTGTTTATTTTAGCCAAAAAGTGTGTCTACGTGCGTGAGACCCTCCAAAATTACAATCGTACAGGCGTCAGATGAACAATAGCCCCCTACTGCCTATATTACTGTATCTACTTTAGTAACACAATGTTCAGCCTAATCCTAACATCACAATTTCTATTAGTAAATTACTAATAGCGCTCTTATGACCAGAAGTGCTTTGTCTAATGTCTGGCCATTTGATCATGTCGCCGTCCAACCACTCCAGAGTGCACTCCATACATGCTGCTCGCTATCTTGCCGTGAACTGCTAAAAGGTTCCCAATTAGATTTTAAACACAGATTGAAAATTCATAATATGAATTGGATGCTGTTCAAAGTTTTAATGAATGATGTTCGAGGTTAGGATCTACGTACTAATGAACACTATGTATCCTTTGAAGATTTTTTTGTAGAGTTGTAGCCAAAAACACGATTTATTCCTGTTGTTAGTTGAGCATTCCGGAAGCCGAGCGCTTTTCATGAGAAAGCAAAATATATTTTACGTTGATAGCACTACCAAGCTAATGGCTGCATTCCAGGATGGCCTATAGCTGCTCCACCCATAAAAGTGGACTGATTATATGGGAAGGCTTTTTTCATCTAGTACAACCATTCAGTATAGTCAGTCATGACAGCTCAGTGGAATAGCTCACTGTCTGTCCTCCCTGTGGCCCGGGTTCGATTCCCAGACACGGCGGAGTATTTCAAGGGATTTTTCCCTGGCTGATCACGCTCTGCCAACCCGTCCTGAGCCAGCGTGGCAGAAAATGGCTCAATCTCCCCTCAACGAAACCACACAACCTGTGGACAGCGAGGCGGAAGGCTGAAAGTCCAACCATGGATAGATGATGGCTGAAAGTAAAATAACCATTCGAATCCACCGAAGGTGAGAAACAAAATGGAACCCAAACTGGTAGTCAAATCTGGGACCTTTGGTCCTTAGCCCAGCACGCTTTCCACTCATGTGATGTATATGTGAAGAAGAGAAGTTCTAGAATTCTTTTTTTTATCTCCATGACAGAATAGCTGTCAGAAGTGGTGCAGAAATTGGCCTACGGAGTCTTATAGGCCCAACATTTCCCAGAGTGCGCATGCATGCATGCCCCAAGGAGAAGGGGAGGACCTTCTTTATTTAATGCCGGGATCCAACCGATAGGGGTGTTTCAAACTTACTAGTAGGAATGCATTGGGCATCACTTCTCCATATATGTCATCGGTAGGGTCTCTAGGAGACGGAGCCCCACCAATAATTCAATTAAGGGAACTCATCTTTTCAAAGCAGAAAATATTTCGGTCCAGGGGCATCCTTTTATTCAATTCAAAGTTTCCTGTATGATTTTTCCTGAGAGTGGTTGTTCGCATGATCCATTCATATTGAGAGAGTTTGTCAATGACTGCAAATTCAAGTACCTTTGGTCTTGTACCAAGAGGGGTGTTAACTCATGAAAACCATTCATTGACCAAGCGCTAAATTCAATGTTGGAGTGTTTATAAGTTAGCTGGCCACTGTTCATGACTTCACAGTGGAATTTCAGTATTCATTCAGTGAAGCCGCGTTAAAGTGATAATGAGGCTTTTATATACAGTAAAGCATGGAGTATGTTATTACAGGAGATTGTGAACATTATCCTACACTTCTTACAGCTCGGTGTTCCGCTATATTACGCTTATCTAGGGAACATGTATCAAAAGCCAGTACACGCAGCGCTCAGCTAGTTTAACGCTCTCTGTCTACAGATGTCACATGCTCAGATGAAGTCAAAGTCCAAGGTTAAATTTAGTCAAGAAGGTATTTTTGTAATGTGTAAAGGAGTGGAACCTAAAAAAATATAATCAGCACGCAAAGATTTTGAAGGAAACAAAGAGAGCACAACTCCAAACAATTTTTGTTTTGAGCAAAATATGACAATAGGCTGACATGAGATCAACCAGTCATAGAGGTTAACTCTATGATTATAGCATATCACAGGGAAAAGGTGGAGTATTAGTAGATTTTCTTTTGTAATAATCTCAAAACAGGGACAACTTTTTCTAAAGTTACGGCCGGAAATTCTTAGTTGCCAGTTTTGAGATGACATACACAAGAGTCGTTTTCCAGATGGATTACAAAAAATTAAACTACAAACCTAAGCCATATAGTTTATTGACACTGGATACTGTATGTAGTGGTAGAATCACGGCTATTTCGACAGTCAATGTCCATCACTGGTCGTAAAACAAGGACAAATATTAAGAAACGTCAGGACGCAACAGTCTTCTTCCATCAGTAAACCATACAGTCTCATTGTCATTCTCCTCCGTAGACTACGCTAAGTATTGTATGTAAATATTCTCAACATCTGATTTCTTGGAATTATTTAGTTGATGGAGAGAGGTTTGAATCACTATCGACAGTCCCCAAACATTCGATGTTCTCAGCTTGCCTCGTACCTTACATGCATCTCTATTTCTTTACAGGTTCATCCTTGAGAGATTTTTGGCTTCCTTTTTCTTCGTCTTTGTTCTCATTGTCTTCTTTCTTTTTACCTATACCAAGTTTCTGGCCGATCCATTTAAACTTGGCAACCATTTCATCCTGCATTAGCTGGAAACACATGGCTATCACAGCCATACCCAGCACCTAGACACAAACATAGATAATGAGTTTACTCGCTTACTGAGCGAGATGACTGTATTGCTACCTTTTTTATACAAACGACATTCGACAAGAAAAGTCTGTTTGGAGCCACGGCGAACAATGGTCGATTGAAGGTAGAGACAAGTCGAAAATTTAAGAAGCCTTCCGAGGAGTCTCGAAACAATGCTGTGAAATATCTTGCCCTAAAACAAAATAATTTAGAAAAAAATTGAACGAATATCTTGTTTCAATCTAAGACCGACGCAGTATGGACTGGAGCCACACTTTTGTTGTTCGCCGTCATTTCACAAAGTTGACGAAGAGTTTGTTCGACGAACCTCCGCTTATAAACCTAGCATATGACTATATACATGATAGTAAGAAGCATAAAGCTATCCTCCATACAGTTAGGGGAGGATAACTCTATAACCTCCATACAGTTATGGGAGGACAATTCTATAGCCTCCATACAGTTAGGGGAGGATAATTCTATAGCCTCCATACAGTTGGGGGAGGACAATTCTATAACCTCCATACAGTTAGGGGAGGATAATTCTATAGCCTCCATACAGTTGGGGGAGGACAATTCTATAACCTACATAGAGTTAGTGGAGAATAATTCTATGATACGAACTATGATTTTATATTTTAAAACGCAGACTCTAGATCGCATGCCATAGAGTATGTTAACCATTGAGAGTGACATCAATGGATTTCAGAGATGTTTGAGTAACAGATTTTTATTCAGAGCTTCTGTGAAGGTCAAAGCGGAATGCAGCATGAGCATGGGCAAGAATGGCGGATTTCTGATGCAAAAGAAAGGTATACAATGCAGCTGTCTGCCCACTGAACTAGAAAAATCATGTAGTAACAGATTTGTGTGATCTTTTTACCATAGTTTTAATGGAACTCCCTGCCCTGAACCCAACCATAGACATAGACACATGAAATAGCTTGTTTCATCTGTTTACGCCTATGGTTGGGTTCAATCTGCGCCGGATTTGAAGGACGGGTGAATTTGTTGACACGCTCGTATCAGGAGACTGTTGTAAGTGGTTCAGACAATAGGCGCATTTTCACCAGGCAATATGCAGGTAGTTGAAACTCATAAAGCAACTAACTGCACGAATCCTTGCGGAAATACCTGGTATATTCCAGTAACGATGAGTTGAACCTGGGAGCTGGCACTGTCTATGTTAGTGGTGCCTGGTACCATATCACCGAAACCAATGGTGGAGAAAGTAACAAAGCAGAAATAGCTAGCATCCATCCAATTCCAATCCTCCCATACTGAGAAGAGTACAGCTCCAAAAATAATGAACACTGCAATGGAGTAGCAGGACAGTAAATTAGAAGCATTCTGAGTTAGCCAGGTGACATGGCTCTTCAATGTGATAGGAAGTAGGGTCATAACACCGTCGTATATAAAAAAATGAGCTCACCTGGCTTTACTTCTCAGTCTGGACAAAGAGTTTATTAGTACATGGACTAGAGTTATCCTCTAAGGAAAATAAATCTATGAAAGTGGTGATACCCAGTATGTGGAACAGTTCCAGCAGAAGACATGAGGATACGCCTGGCCGTGTGCCTCAAACAGGCTAGTGGTAGAAGTCAGCTTAACTGACTGTATTCAGGAGCTTCCCAATCATCATTAACATACCATTAATTCCTGATAAGTTTTGGATTTGCCATATAAAAGACTACGAATGCAGACCGGTGTTAACTTACACGCTGTCAATACCATGGTGAGCGTTAGTGAGACTGTGACATGATGACTTACACGCTATCACTACCATGGTAAGTGTTAATGAGTGTGTGACATGATGACTTACACACTATCACTACCATGGTGAGTGTTAGTGAGACTGTGACATGATGACTTACACGCTATCACTACCATGGTAAGTGTTAGTGAGTCTATGACATGATGACTTACACGCTATCACTACCATGGTAAGTGTTAGTGAGTCTATGACATGATGACTTACACGCTATCACCACCATGGTAAGTGTTAGTGGAACTGTGATCTCTTCTTCTTCTTCCTC
>Ga0224511_10002035_pt1 | contig 13149 bp, 5 predicted proteins | sample SF_May12_sed_USG_2_FD_169988 | JGI IMG/M metagenome (GOLD analysis project Ga0224511, IMG submission 169988) | Sediment microbial communities from San Francisco Bay, California, United States - SF_May12_sed_USGS_8_1 | ecosystem: Environmental > Aquatic > Marine > Sediment | place: USA...
GAACACACATATACAATTCTGATGAGCCAAACGGTTTAATATAGAACGCAACATACACAGACAACGAGTTTGTAACAATGCCTGGTAACGATGAGGCAAAGGCTCCATATTTCAATAAAATCCAATGAGCATTCCATAAAGGGTAATCATCCAGAGACTCCAGAGTAGATGTATAGTTCGTGGTCACTGTAGAGTTGTAAGTCGCTGTGCCAGTAAAATCGAACACAGCATCCGTGGTTTGAATTGTGTCGGTTGTATAGATGGTCACGTTGTCTGAAGTAGTTGTGCCTCCGTGAACTAATACTCGTAACACGATGAAAATCAGAGTTGTGTGTGTAATTCTCATTGTCGGAATCTAGAGAAATGCTGGGTTTTATGGGGTGTGGTATGTAATATAACGGCATACAATCAAAATATGGCGTCACTGACTATTTTGTTAGAAGAAAAATACCTGTGTCCACATTCCTTTCGTTTGTGATAACAAATGCATATTGCATACAGTGCATTTAAACACCGATAATGACAAATCATCCGTCAATTTAAATGAATTTATACGCCCGTGACCAGATTAAAGTTACCTTTTGCTTTTCAAGACGTCACATAGGTATACCGTGTTTTTACATTTACAATCGCATACTAAATGATATTCCTAAATCAGTATATTAATGTCTAATGTATATTTTTCTATTTCGTAAATATAATAATTTTCTAAAAGTAAAATTGTAAGATTTCGGGTAAACCTATTTACACAAAATCAATGCGATGGCACGAAAAAGCAATACAAAAAACATAGTTTGATTTATAGCTTAAGCGTGTAAACCTCGGTATGATCATTTTAAATTATATTGGCCAGTGTAGTCCCTTTAAATGTTTACAGCCTCGCATTATAATTTGACTTCTGTAAATCACTGTAATGTTATAGCACTGTAATGGATTCACAGATTTGCTGCTAGATAGAAGTTTATAGAATTTATTTATTAATAATTGAAATATATGCCATTTAGAAACGACGAACTATTCTTTAATTAAGAAACCCCGTAAGTTTGCGACATCAAATGTTTACGACAATTGACTCTTCAAAAAACAAAAATACCCTGTGAAGATCTAATTTATTACGCTTTAATGATTTAAAAATTATTTGCAATGTTTTGGTTTCTAATTTACCAACGAACCCGACTTGACTTTTGTCTCTGTGGTATTCATAAATATCTTTAAGACACATCATTGCAGTTGCAAATTTACAACATTAAAATAATAGCACAAATTGTGATTATGGTGGTTTTTAAGTCTATTGAAATGCAAGTAAAACGGATATTCTACCTAAATAATGAAATACACCGTCCACCAGTATTTTGTCAATGTTCCTATCTGTAATTGATTTTTCAACAAAACAATTTAGCAAATTCAAAATATAACTTAGATTGTTTTTAAGTTTTAAGATTAAAAGATAATTTTTGATTAAACAAATGTTATATTCAACACTGCTGGCTTGAGCTCCTGACAATAGTGTTTTATATTTTGTAACAAATCTGTGAGATCGCGGTCATTTTGTACTCAACTTGAACGTTTTTTTATCTTTTGTTTCTTTGGGGAAAACTATTGTTCGAAAAAAGCAATAGAATATTTTGGGTGCGGCGATTTAGGCGGGTCGGTCGCAGGAGGTGCAACAAAATCTAGATTAGGCCACATTTAAAATTTTACAAATCTAAAAAGTGAAAGAATGGAATTCAATACTCACAATATTGAACATGAGTGGGTTGCATATAATATCTTTAAGAAGTGTGAACTAAACAGTGCGTTTTATGTTGTGATTTTTTTTGCATCAAAAATGCTGTCCTGATACTAGCGTAGGTCAACATTTCTGATTAGATAAAAAGAGAAGTGTCAAAAGGCTATTTTATTTGATATTTGTGTATCTTTTTCTTTTCAGCTATAATTGCGAGGCTTTATATTGTCTGCTTCTTATTGCAGTGCATAGGTTTGGGTTCCCAGCGCACTTTTTCTCGCGATATTTAGAAAACCATTTTTCTGTCTGTTTTGATTTTTTTTATGTATTTAACATTAATGGAACATTTTTTTTAAATAATTCTTAATCCATATTAGATATGTAATTAAGGAATGATTCATATTTTGGTGCGGTTCATGCAGATTGGACGTGCACGCGAGAGCTGGCAAATCCATAAAGCGCGCTATGGTAAATTTGCCAGCTCTCGCGTGCACGTCCAATCTGCATGAACCGCACCAAAATAAGAATCATTACTTATATTTACATTTTGTCTGAATAATTTAAAAGTTAAAACTTTCTCAAAACATTTTCAAAAGAAATATTAATAAAAATATCCAGCTACCGTCCGAATTAAACAGCGTTAATGAGCAAGTGACGTTGTTTTCATTGGTCAAACGACTTTACGCTGACCAATCAACGTTCTTTTGTTATGTAAACATTGACGTCATTTTCGCGCGTCAGAGCCGTGTGGGTCATGCAAAATGAACGTCGCTTTTTTATTTAGAAAATAATAAGCGAATGTAAATATTTGAAAATGACACAATGCTCTTTTATCGCAGCCCGTACATTCAAAGCAGTGGTGCTACTGTCTTGTAAACGAAACAAAAGTAACTATTTTTAGGTCCTGGTACGTTGGGTCGACAAACGGCCCAATTCCTTTACGCAGGCAAAAAGTAATTACGCGTTTAAATTATACAAAAAGGAAACGACCGTCTGCCAAAACTGGCTCGTACAAACAGTAGCGGAAGGGAATACTTACTGTCGGTATATTAAACGTAACAAATTATCGCATACTTTTAAACTTTAAGTTAACGAGGTCTTAAATGCTTTGGTTTTGTCTTCCTAAACACAACATGTACGCTATTTTCATTTTATTTATTGCGTTTACTTTTATGTAGTCAAAATAAATAAAAAGAAGCAAATGTATGACGTTTTAGCGAGTAGTATTTACGTCCCCAAATGCCTATTTGGGTCATAAAACCGACGCTGCTTTTTTCCATGCAGGCTAAGTATGCTTCCTGATGGCTATCCTATTTATTAGTATAATTTAACTTACTAGAGTATCAGTACCTTAGTATGTTAAGAACCGCGCCAGGTTGAGTTTGACAGCATATAATTACGAAATACACCGCAACTCCACATGCCTTTCAGGACTATTTATTTCGGATCCGTCAGTAGTTGTTCGGAAAACCGAGACTTATAGAAACCACCGTTGAACGGTTTTATACTTCTCATAACTATAACCAGCCAGCCTACCTCCGTCGGTCAACTCTGACTCGAACAAACAGTAGCGTTAAAGAATTTTCGCTGTGTGTATACTAAACGCAACAAACCGTCGCAGACTTTTCATCAGTTTAATTTAACTTATCTGGTGTCGAGTGCCTGTGTGGTGGCTGTAATATGTCGCCCCGTACTTTATCATTGTTTAGTTGTATTTCTCTGGTCCTCAAGGTCCATCATGGCTTGAATGATGTTTACATTTAAAAAGAGTTCCGCCCATGCGCTAGGTGCGTCAATGGTGTGGCATCTTTCATTACAACTAATGAACAGTTTCAATAAAACCAAGTCTGCTTTTTCCCATGCAGGTTATGCCTCCTGAAGGCTTCCCATTTCACCAGTTTAATTTTTATAATGTGCAGCTAAAATGACCATTAAACCGTTAATTCGTTTGCTAAAAAAAATATGAAGTTGATGTTAAAAACATGTTAACATGGAAATATCTAAGATAAAAACACGAGACTGTTTACTATTCCTTGCTGTTGGTAATTTTTTGTGAAAAATCGAGGTTGTAGAAAAGGGGCATTTGTCTTTTTTCTCAGACCAAGAAATCAACATATACTACTAAGAGACGTCAAGTCATCTATTGTCCCGTAAACTCAAATACGCACTTGTATATTGCTTTTACTTTACAAAAAGTTAAAATGGTGTCAGTATCATAAAATATGCTTATTTTTGAGCTTGTCATCATTTTTGTATGACTGTACTATTGACAATTTGAAGATAAAACACAATATTTTATATTATTTTTTTGGGTTAAATCATTACAAAGCTTTATCGTGTTAGTGTAAACTTTGTTAACTGTAATATATTTCTATTTTGTAATTTATTATATGTTTTTTTGTAAATTAACTTTTGAGTTATTTATTTCTTCAGTAAATTAAGATTTTGACAAGTTTATATCATTTATTGTTTTATTTAAACATTTCACAGATATGATACTGAACTTTCTGAATAATACACTGATGCATTTATCATAAATACACCATTCAATATAGATATACATGTAATTGTAAATATTTTTTTTCTCAAATTGCATTGAAATATTTATTAAACGAACCTTTTGAAAGATCCATCATTTTAATTGTGTAATGAGCACATTTATTTAATATGGTAGTTAATAAAAACAACATTTGTTCAAAAATCAACTTCTGTACAAAACTGTATTCATCAACAAAAACAAAACAGAACGAAAAAAACAAAGAAGATTATATATTGTTAGTCCTTAATTGGAATGGAAAACAATAACAAAAATATTTACAAACTATTTATGAATCACAGTTGCTGTGAAACATGTAATGTACATATTATATACTGCATTTTATTAAAAACATGTCGCTTATAAATATTTTGCGTAGAGGTATGCCTTGTTTATTTGTAAATAAACATCAGTTGGTGTATCTCATTCAATTTTATCAGCTGGTTTGTAAACGAATTACACATTCTTATGATGTTGTTCGCATGTTATTGTCGTCAAAAGTGTATTGAAAAATGAAGAAAACATTGCAAATGGAGTATACATGCGACCTTACTCTTTGTTTTAATTTTGCGCGATATAGAGATATTTGCACAATCATCAATAGAGGGGAACTAGGGCTACAATTTAAGCATTACCAACTTTTCAAGTTTTCAATAACGTAATAAACATCTTTGTATTTAGCATTTGCGCATAGTGTATGGGTAGGGGCACATTGAAATCTTAACATGGAATAAATATTTGTTTTGCAAGACCTTTGACACCTTTGGTGAGGAAACTGAACTGATAGGTATGGTGGCTGATTCATGCCATGTCGTATACACGTGTTTTCGGGGCGAAAACGCAAAAGGTCGCCACGCGAAAACCCGCCAAAAGGTGATTTTGTCGGGTTTTTGCATGGCGGCCTTTCGCCTCGCCATGCAAAGATAAGACAAATAGTAGCCGAAAACGCAACGCATGGACTGTCGCGTACTTTTGTGTGGCGGGGCGAAAGGTCGCCATGCGAAAACACGAAAAAGTCATCATTTGGCGGGTTTTTGCGTGGCGACCTTTCGTGTTTTCGCCCCTGTTTGTCGTATCTTTGCCTGGCGGGGCGAAAGGTCGCCACGCGAAAATACGCCAAATGGTGATTAATACGCCTACTTCTTCATTTAGTTATATTAGAAACAAACAGAGCGAAACAAAGAATTAGTGGATATCTTAGACCTAACTATAACGACGATATAACACCTTGTAATTATACTGCATAATCAAACACATGTAATAAACGTACAATAATGCTATTGTTCATGTATCTAGCATATGCTGCTGAATTTTTGTTACACTTTACATCTCATTTCGTATTTGCAAACGACTTTAAAAACACTATCCACGCAATCATTATGTATTTGTTTTTGAAATAAACCACCATGACATCGGTATAACTAAAACAGCCGCAATAAACCGGCTGCTATAAACCCCATGGAAAATACTAGCAATTTTTTCTTCAGCAATTTCCGTTTTTTATTAAGACAATCAAAACACAGTGGCTATGTGAAAGTTTAAAAAACGCTTCACATTTGAGAAAAGGTAATTTACTGTGACAGAATGTCCAAAACAATTTGAAAAAACAACAACATATCAAAATGTTTTTAAACAACTTTTGAATGTCATGCAGCTAAAGTGTAGCCGAGATATTTATATATGTTTGGTTCAGTGTTTAGTCATTAGCGACACACGGCGATTTGCAGGTGTCCGAATTTGTTGCGAGTTTACATGTATGATGGCAGTGGGCTTACTAATCAAGGTACAAATATATGTTCCGTAAGTTCACGCAATGTTTACGAACGGATCGCTGTGGAACGGCAATACAAACATTTTATGTCAGTTTATTTAATAGTTAATGGTTGCTTATAGAGAAATATCAGTGAAATAAACAGCAATTCACTGTTTGAAACAGTGAAAACCGTTACTTTGGTAGCGTTACTTGATAAAAATATGTTTAAAATCTCAAAAGTGGTTGGTGTTTAACATTTGTTATATTTTGTTTAAAATGAACAAGAGTTTTTTTCTATTGATGGGATTTATTCTGCACAGAAAAACAATCAAAAGTCCGTGAATTTTAAAAATAAAGCGTTATGTTCTTAAAAGAGTATTTTACTCCAAATATGATAGGCATATGCTTTCTTAATTCAGAACACTGTTATTATTATAGTACTCTTGTTCACAGAAATTATCGGCATATAATAAATTGGGAAGTTTTCAGTAGTGTACTGTATATGTCAGATATGACCAAAAGTAAAAGCGTGGTATATCTTATGGTGGGGATTTCGAGTCCCACCGGGAGCGCCAAACTTTCTGTGCTGATTGACGTCAGCCATTTCGGGTTGGTTTTAAGTTGTTCACGTTTATCCCATTCGAAGAGGCGTTATTGAGATTAACTGACCGCCGTTACGTGACGTCATTCTTAAAATTCACGTAAAACTCTAGGGAAGAGGGGCATTACTTCCGAACACGAAAGAGGCCGCAGACAACAACGCCTATTTTAAATGTGGTTGGAGCAATAAACATTCCGATTTATGTGAATTACTAAATTCAAAGTAACATTTGCAGGATAATTGCTGATGCAAAAATGCAAAAGGTCACTTTAGTAAATTCGTTTAATATTTCCTTATTTTTTATTTCTTTAATCAACAAGTAACCACTAACACTAATTAACAGCATGAATATTTATTACGATATGCTGACAACAACTGTGTATAATGGTTTGGTAAACAGGAACAGAATATTTTGTAACTGAATATTTGAGTCAAATTGCGTCAAACTCAATAAAGCTCGTTTTAAATCGTTGTTGAGGATAAAAAAACGATATTATTAATAACAAAAATAACACTAACTCATTTTTGTATACTTGTGTTACCTGACAAAATTATTCACATGTTTATAAACAAGATAAACATCTCAGTTAAAAAGATTAAAATAGAAACATGCATTTTGTACAACATTGTGAAACAAACATGTCACAATACGAATCATTACTCTATTCATGAGGCAACACTTATATAATTACATAAATGTACTCGCTGTTTCTGATATCATTTATGATAATGATTTTACTATTTCCACGCGCTTTTTAATTAGATAAGAAAAAAATAAATTGAAAAGATCTTAAAAGTAAGAATGTTGTAAATGTAGATATGTCAAGTTTAAGGGCACCATGACAAAATGGCCCGTACAAAAACTAACACACAGAATGCCACAAATACACGTACAACACCATGACGCAACATACATTTAGAAAATCTATATTTTTGTGTTTTTTCGGCATGCAGCGTATGTGTGTACTTGTACATTGCGACCTTTATGTTAGCAAAACAAACAAAGCACAAGGTAAATATGACGTTTTAAAGATAATACAATTTTAGTTATTTTTTGTCAAGTTGTAATGTTTTACACTTTATAAGATAATATTACCTCATTTTAAGATGGTATTATAGTCAAACATTCTTCATCAATTGTCAGAACCCCCCCCCCCAAGAAACTACTAATAATGTAGCTCTTCCTTTTCAGTAAAACTTTAACTATCAAATGTGATCAAATATGAGCAATTAAATTGAAGAGTAACTCAAAGAAAGAAAGGTTTTAGACAAAGCAGACAAGACAACGTCAAGATTGAGGTCACATAAGAAAGATCTGGCACAATAATATTATATAGAACAAAGCGTAACACACATTAAACAAGACAACTTTAAAAAAGTGTGTATGTGTTTTTATAACAAGGATATTTTCAACAAATGTTTAGCTACCTTCAAGGGCCAATTAGAACCATTTAACTAGTTTGCAGATGTATCAAAAGCCATAAACACAGTTTTAGTGGAGAAAATTAGAAAATAAAATAGTATTCGTTACTAACGCAGCAGCCGTTATGTATAGTAGGAATATCCCGATGGCAGAAAAGCGAATTGTCTGTTTTCAAATAAAAAAAGTGAAAATATGTAGTTTTTTTATTTCTAACAACTATTATATATAATTTAAGATATATTTTGAAATATAAGTAACTAATGATTTTTAGTATATTCTGGAGGACAGCTGATTTAAAGCGCTCTACTTCACGCGATTCAAATCGTCCTCATGCTCTTACTGACAATATATCTCACAAAATCACAACCTATCCTGGCAAGGCCTAATCAACAACCATCGCCTTAGTTTTAGACATCGGCATACGGTATTAACACATCGGACAATGAAAGGTTTTTGCTTAGCGTACATCGGGTTTCGGTTTCTGAGGAAGGCAACACAAAGTTGTAACGAACATTTAAGCTCGTATTGCAGTGTTTAACCAGACACCAGGCATACGAGAACAATAATACAAATACACAATATATGGGAAATACTAGTTTTAAGCACATTGTTGAAGGAACGATAACTAATGATACCGTACAATTTGTCGATTTGCGTGGTTATACGAAATGTTTATTGTTTTTACAAGTTATCAAAACAGCTTTTGCAACTGGAAAAAGTCTTAATAAAGAGTGTCTGCCTTAAATTGTGAAAACAATCAATTGATAGATGGAGTAGTATATCAATTATACCGACGCAAATGTTTCACCGCAATCAAGGTCATCATTTTCACAAGCATCCGGGTTGGTAGTTCTTGCTCTTTCGCCCGAAAATTATGGCGTTTAAAATGCTGTCCCTTCAGGCAGTAACGGCTTCTCAGTGGTATTGCATTATGTTGTCAACTGATAATCAGTTTCTGTCCGGTAAATGGTAGCACATCAACATTGTCTTTGGATGTGGCAAATGTATACTAGATGACGTCTTGTATTTGTTTTGGACCCTCCGTGTAACTCTTTCTATGGCGAGGAAAGTTAGAGGTTGGTGTGCAACACCAGTCTTCTGAAACACAAAACAAAAATAATTTGCTTGGGGTCTTTTTACTTTATGACGTTTGTATAAAAAGAATTGGATAATTATGATTAGTTTGCCAGACAAAAATAAAACAGCAATTTATTTTTAAATCACTTTGACATTGCAATCATTTATAATCTGAAATCATTCATGCATTGTACTTATTTGTTTAGAAAAATGTATAACTAGTTTTAACTGTTTGTTATTAAACGCTTTCAGAAAAGCCATGTTAACAGTCGTGCAAACACACACACGCGCGCACGAACACACAACATGTTATCCTCAACGTGTGTTGCACATGACTATTCTTTAATTCAAAATGATCGGCAGGAAACATAAAAGACTAAAAATGACTACAGGAATACCTTGAAACAACAACAACGCTTTGATAATAGTGTTATGTCTTTAACATGATCAATTCCATGTCTAAACGATTTGCATAGTACCAAATGATATCAACCCTTTTTTTTAGTATACATATTATTCTATGCCAGTAAAATTGATCAGGAATGCTACACATGTACCGACGATTGATTAGTACAAGGTAAATGTAACGAACATATGTAATACAAAACTGATGAAAGGGAAAGCCGATTTGATAGTTTCAACTGAGTTTGACTGAACCGAAGCATAATCCGTATTGCTTTAAAACATCTTTTTCATAGATGTTTTGCATACATTTTACTATTATTAATTATATATTACAAGTTTATTATTTTGAGAACCTAGCACATTTGAGGAAAGGACAATGCCTTATAAATACACTTTTCGTTTCGTGTATCACAATCACAAGTTTTTAAATAAGTGTTACCCAGTAATGCAAAAGAAACGTTTGACGCCAGTATGTCCCTGCGTTTTGGATTTAATGTGTTAAACCAAAGAGCTATACATGGTTTTTTTAAGATCCACAAATACTCAAAATGCCCTTGCTTTTCTGAAAAATATCCTAGGGCCAGCCTGAGATGCAACATAAATTGTTAAATTAACGAATTTTTTTTTATTAGTTCCTTAGCATTTCACACGATGAACATCGGGCTTGTAGTTTATAAAAAGGTCTTATAAATATCACATATCAATATACTTACTAGTCAAAACGCCTTTATATTTGATTTTAATTCCAATGCTTTTTATGAGCTATTCAAGTTCATAACAGTATGTATAAATAATTGAAACAAAATCACCTAATCTTACCGATAGAGTTACAATTACACTTTCGAGCTTGAAAGCAGACACTTTTTAACAAGGAAAAGAACCGTAGGAGTTCGGTTAGTCTGTTTCCGACCATGTTGAAATGTCTTTTGTTTCGGCTCAAAAGATCAAAGGCCGAATAGCATGATGCCGTCAAAAGTAGATCTAATGTTTGAATTATTACCTCATGTTCGACAATTTCTTTCCACAAAGTGAACTTTGCAAAACTTGTTAACTATTATATCTTTATTGTAAATGTCTACTAAATTTCCACTTAACTTGCATAATAGTAAAAAAATATTGGGGGAAAAGTTGTGCATAAAATACTGGCACCAGAGTTTGATTACAGGAAATAGAATTGATATTGTGGCCGTATTTATCTCAGAAGAAACTTTGAAAACGTGTGTATATCATTAAAAGCTAATAATCCCTTATAGGTTAAGAAATTCTTGTATAACTATCAACTGATATAACACTGTGTTCAATTATTTTTAAGTCTAGCAGTTCTCGTTCGAATAATATTTTGCTTCCATGTCTACAGTTTAAGACAAAGATCGGAGTTATACAACGAGATAATGTCAATTAGCGCTTGCCTACAACTGTTTATTATTTACACTGATTTTGCCAAATTGCAGTATATATATATCTATTTCTGATGTTTGTGACTAAACCTTTTTTAATTTATGTATTTAACACGTTTTCTTGATTTCAAAATTGCCATTTGCATTTCAAAAATATAAAAAAACAATGTTTTTGTTCATCATACTGTTTATTAAATAAATATAAGACCTAAATTAGGATATCGTGAGTTGCCTCGTCAGGGACGGACTGACAAGTTTAAATTGCCGCGACCAACAACAGTATTTTCAAAATAAAGTTGTTTTGCCCAGGAACAAAATATAAACTTACGCGTAAATTGATTAAAACATATTAAAAAGTGTTGCCAGAAGATCTAACCAGCGCTTACCGGTTATACTTAGTTAAGAATGTATTCTCGTTTCCGTGTGTGGATTCTGTATAAAAAGTTCCACGAATGAAAACCTACAATCAACGCGCGTTTCAATCGTTCCCTTTGGAGAAGTCTCTCAACTTATTTTAATTTATAACATATAATTTGGAAATATTTGACAACTGACAATAAAATACGTCAGCTGTTAAGTGTGTTAATTGACTCAGCTTTTATAGCCTGTGATGTAGTTTTATATTGGTCAAACGAAAATATACATACTTAAGTAATTTGATATGTAATTAAAAATTCAAATGAAACGGTAATTACTGTGTGTACCAAAGCATACACAATTGAATGTATAAAAATGCGTATTAATATTTAAATGTAGCGAAAACAAAGGCAAAGTCGACTTAAAAAGGCTTAAGTTTGATAAAAATCGTAATTCCTTCAGCTCCATGCTAACAAGTTAACGTCTTTAAATGTAAAACATGATGGCATTCATGAGGATGAAAGAGAAAAAAGAAACATACCTCGGTTTCAAAACACAGCAAACAGCAAATTGTCAGTGGCGAAAATGCAGAAATGCGCTGTTCTCAATGTGTTCTACAGTCTTCCAATATTGCTGTAACTACCTGTAATGTATTCATTTTATACTCCATATTTATCAATGTGTGCATGCTAGTATACCAAAGGAACCAATTAAGACAAAGCTTAGTTATCACTGGCGTGTCTAACTAACACACATATGAGCAGTTTCCTTAAATTTATTTACGTTGTGTCAGAAATTGTATGCTATGTGGTTTTATGTCATTTGAATTGCGTATTGTCTGATCGTTACATCGGTCAAGGAAAAAGTAGATAAAAATGCAAGTCCACAATGAACTATAGCAATTAACCACAACAACAATAACGGGTATATGTGCAGTCTAACGGCCTCAAATGTCTTTCTTAAGTATCAAAATATTATCATCGCCTGTTTAATTTTTTAACTAACAACTTGAGAAGATATAGGTACGTGATACTACGTGTGCTAGTAGCTTCACTTTCAATTTTCAGACTGCAGAACACAATCACATGATCAGTCATTGACTAAGATATATTGTAAATATAAACTGAAGGGATGTTAAATGAAAACTGTGGCAAATAACTAAGGGGTCAAGTTTAAGGGCACCATGACAAAGTGGCCCGCTCAAAACAAATACATGTACTTTGAACATCACGAAAAACGCAGAACAACCAACCAGATATTTAGTTCAAGGAAGCTACGTGATCTGCAGAACACACAACAACCAATGACTGGTAAAACAGCTTTAAAACGACTAGTAGGAGCAAAAATATGGCTGCAGGATTTGGTAGCCTTATTCACTAGTACAATATGTGCGTTTGGTGCTTTTAAACTGATGCATGTAAGCGTAAACATTTCTGCGATGTTTAAACGAATTCATAGCGCATTAATTAGTGTGACACAATGCAATTTTAACGTCGCATATTTTAGCCTGGTGTATATTTATTAGTTTGTAATGCAATTAAAGGAAGCGAATACCAGTATACGTCTATAAAATAATTGTTGACCTATTAGAACACTTAGTAACACCGTTCATTTATTTGTAAGCACATAAGTTGTGGGCTAGTTGTTAAAGTCGCTCAATCATTCATTTTAATTATATTTTACACATTTCTCGGGATGTACTTTAAGCGTTCTAATAGCGGAAAAAGTTTGCAAAATTGACGTTAAAATACATCTCTTATGTAACCACAATACCAACATTTCAGACATAACAACTACATGTTGCATGCTAATTTAATAACATACTGGTGTTTGCAACGCTGCATTTTAATATAACAAATATGCCCTGCCAAATA
>Ga0224511_10002036_pt1 | contig 13146 bp, 3 predicted proteins | sample SF_May12_sed_USG_2_FD_169988 | JGI IMG/M metagenome (GOLD analysis project Ga0224511, IMG submission 169988) | Sediment microbial communities from San Francisco Bay, California, United States - SF_May12_sed_USGS_8_1 | ecosystem: Environmental > Aquatic > Marine > Sediment | place: USA...
ATTGTGGCCCCACCATACTAGAGTGTTCTAGGTATAGGTGGCGAAACACTGGATTATGTATGGCACCTAGCTGATGAAGTTGACAGTTTGGCTTGCGGTACAGAACTGTATGCAAAACAACATTATATTGAAATGTATGACCGATTATTAGGGTGACTTTAGGGTATTAGGAAACAGACCTAGCATCTTTAACAAACTTAAATAAAAAGTACCCTGATCATAACATAGTAAAAATATAAAACGATAATTCATAAAGTTAAATGGACTAGAGCAAAGTGAAGAAATGTGATGTTGAATGTCTGACTATTAAAAAATATTATGACAACACAATTAAAAAGATGAAAAATGCATGAAAACTGAAGTAAATCCTTTTTTCTGTCCCATTGACAAGAAAATGTCTTCCCCTCATATTGAATGGTGTATTGGAAAATATCCTGGTTTGCGCACACTTTCCTACAGCGTTCACCTAAAGTTTATGCTTTATCACGCAATTATTTAGATTGTTTGGGATACTTGAGATTTTGTCCATTTTTATGCCCAAACTGTGCTCTGGGGGCTTTACAGCAAAATCGTACTAATGTTTACTGAACGTGAAACCGATTGTAGCACTGCGCATACATTCAACTTCTATGGTTTCATAGCTGCTGTTTTATCCTAAATGTTAAGATGCTGATGCTACATTAGATTCCGTGTTTGTTGCGGCTGTGGCTTGCAGGCTCTGGGATTATATACTGAAACAAAAAAGTTTAGTCAGTATTTTGATATATCGATTTTTATCCCCAAACATTAAGTTACATGTACAATATATGAATATATTGTGTGTATCCACTTTATTTAATAAACTCGTAACCACAGACGTATACACTTTGACATTCATGCGCCTTTATAAATTTTATAAAATTCACGTGCAGCACATGCTCAGCGAAACTGATTTGTCAAATCAAGTAAAAATGATCTAACCTAAGACACATGTAGCCATGAATAAGAACTTTTTGCTTTAATAAGTCATAAATTATTTTTTATCTCGACGATACACCGTTGAAATATTTCGTTATTTGATCGGCAAAAGGCATTAGGTATGGTTTACGACGAAACAAACACATGTAACGATGCAAAACAGTTGTACAGAAAATGACAATGTATCGTCCCCAGAACCGTTGAAATGAAACGTTTGGTTTAAAGGACAAACAATGTTCAGGTTGACCCCGTAAAATGTTGGCAAATAAAAACTGTTATTTTATGACGTCATCACGACGTATTCGTTATCAAAAGACCGGAAAAGTGGTTTGTTTTTGCCTGATGCACCTGGACTCAGAATTTGTTCTGAAACGGCCAGGAATCGTCTTGTCTGAACGTGCCTCAAAGACGTCTATGTATTGAAGTTTTCTTTATTGAACGTCACCGTTAAAGGATTTACAGTTCGAAAAGATAGATATAATAGCAATGTTTTTTCTCAGATAGTGTTGAAATCCACATTCAGATTGAGGTATGTTACTGCGTTCCATCATTTTTCGTTATCAAAAACAACACCCATCATGAAACGCTGACTGACTAAACATTTGTTTCAGTATATCATTAAAATGGCTAAAATGTAACATTAAAAACCAACAAAAAATGCTTAAAATGGAATATCTTAAAAAAAACATGCCTGTAATTTGCATGCGGAAAATAGCAGCTTTCGTTTAATAAAAGCTCTTCATCCATAGCAATTAAAGATGCCACACTAAAGATCTATTTAGCGCATGAGCGGACTTTCCAAATCAAAACACCATACACTCAATGATCCCAGATAACCAGCAAAATAAAACTACAGACTGATGTAAAACTAATGTCAATTTGTAGTCATTGGTTAATGTAATTACGGGTTTAGGAATGTAAGTACGATTCGTATGTGGAATCAGATTTTGTATGAGACATTAGACGGGACTATTTGCATTGAATTTCACTGAGGCCATTCGAGCATTCTTTGTAAACATGGTTTGTATACAAATTACCATCGCAATAATATACGTGATCACAGATAGGAGTATTGTGATAGTTTAAGCTATTTCGTTTCACAAGTGCTGACATTGCCAATAGTTGAGACAGCAACACGGTTATATACCTGGGTTGTGTTAATGTTAACAATTCCCAAATCTCCTGCATGTCAGTCCTCTCAAAAGTTTGAAGGATTGAATAAGTTTTTTCGATATCCCACTGGTGGAATATTTTTGACATAATACTAGAAATAACTTTAACAATCACCATAAAACTCAAATGTCTGAACATCTTTGTTTCTATTTTTTTTAACAGTTTTAGTAGCGTTGCTAAATGTTGTAATAATATAACAAAAGATAAACTGCGTCTTTGGACAACGGATGTTTTTAAATGAGCACCATTCTAGCTTGGTAGAACATCGCGGCTCATTGCTATGGTACAATAGTGATATTGGACTGTAGTAGAAATGAATTAGAGATATCATTGCCAGATAATAAATCAATTCTGTAATCATCTAATATTGGGCATAGCACAGTTGGCGCGCACAGTTTTTGAATAGTTTGATTGAAATTCTATTGATTGTGTATGGTTGTTGCCTTTATGATTTTCACAGACAAACACTTTATTTTGAGAGTTGCCCAGTAAGGAATGGAGGTTTTATTCAACAAACACAAAGTGATTATGAAAAGGAACCAGTTAGGCTATTGGAAATGTTATTATACTGTCTGGACATTCAGTAAATATGATGGCAGACTGAGGATGCTCTTTTGTCTGAGAGCTTACACTTCATGATCGACAGACAATATGGCATTAGTTGTTCTTGCTGCCTTGTCTTGTGCATTGTTCAGTGTAGACAAAATATCACTTGTGGTATACTGTTGTAAATAGGAAAATGTACTGCCTATAATGCAGTCTTCGACAACATAGATACACCATCTTCTTCATTTAGATAGATTGTTAAGTAGTCGTTTGAGTAGAACATTTTACAGCACAACTGTGAATTGGTTGTTTTATGCATAACTGCACAAAAGATATTCAAAAAGTGATCGCGCAGTTTTTTTAATGCCTAACTGTAATACATTTAATTTAACATGCAAAGTTGTCCTTGCTGTAAATATACTGTGTAAATTTGGTATTGTGTTATGGTATAGATATAATAAAGATAACTGGTTTACTGTTTTCTAGCCAGAACAAGTAAACACTTATATTTCAATTTAAGTTATCAAATTAAGACAATAAACAAACACACTGGAAAATCCAAGTGTATCATCTGTTGAGGTGTATTTTTTCTATTTTTTAAAATTGTTTTTACTACTTGACTTAATCTCCAAATAATTGGGACTGCCCTTTTCCTGTTTATATTTTCGTGTTTTTTAGGCATTGCTGTGCCTGTATTGTTCTTTGTTGACAACAAATTGTAACACAGATGTTTCTCAGCAGACACTTTCCTTCCAGTCCTTGCAATGAAGGAAACATTTTACAAGCATTGGTGACATGTGACACTGTCTAGGTTTCCAGTATTTAAAATTATTTTTGCTGGGCTCATTTAATTTTGATTTTGCCCATTGTCATCCGGACCTCTTGTTTAAAAAATACAAGAGGTTTTCATTGTTCTGTTATCAGGTCAATGCTAGTGTACTGAAAAATTGTTCTGAAAGGTTTTAATTTAGATTTAATGAAATTATAGATCTGTCATCTATTACGAATTGTATTTTTTATATTTTCCCAGCTAACCTGCATAAATATGGGTCCCATATGGGTTATTTCTAAGCAAGCCCTTAGTATGTGTTAATGAATATCTTAGAGTAAAGTAAACTAGTTTATCTTACACATGTACCCCTGTATATGTTTACGGACAATATTTGATCGATTCATTCAGACACATTAGTCCTGATGTTTTACCAAAAATGGAATAGTAAGAAATATATGTTTAAATGAGTGGATCATAGATTGCATTATGTCCCATGTCATGTCTTTTTACCTGACGGGAAAGTTTCAATAACAGTCACAATCCCGCTTCAGACATATCAATCTATTTTGCCTTCCCCTTGAGTTAAAACATGTCTTGAAACTACTACCAAGCCTGACCACCATGCAAAAGCAATTTTAAATAAGTTAAAATAGTTCTGTATGAATTTTCGCTGACCATTTTGTCTCTTTAATCAAAGACTAAAAGTTTTCAATTTGTTAATAAAGTATAAAGTACGATAAACACTGTTCAAGGAGAGCAGTTGTGAATAAGATGTGTTTGTCGTTCGTAGTTGTGCGTCGTGCATTGTCTGTCGTTAATTTTAAGTTCTTTTTACTCTATTGTAGCAATATTTTTGGCCATTGTATTTTAAAGTAATATAAATTGAAAAGATGTTCAAAGAAAGAATGTTGTGATCAATGTTGATATGTCAAATTTAAGGGCACCATAACAAAATGGCCCGTACAAAAACCAACACACAGAACATCACAAAAACACATAGAACACCACGACGCAACAGACAATTTAAAAGAAACTATTTTCGTGTTTTTCTGATGTTTTTGGTTTTATTATCTTTTCTTTTTATATATTTTTTTAATTATTTCCGAATGGTCATTCTGTTAAAATTAGGCTACGTTCAAATCTGTTTAAAATTTGGTGATTAACATGGCCACAAGTTCCAAATATTAAAAGTTACCTTGCCAATAATCTGATATAATCTAATTTCTGAATCCATGTATTTCACTTGGCCATACTGTCAAATACATGCCAAGTTCTAATCTGGGTCTGGTAAAGTCGAATCAAAGTCACAAAGTCAAATGGCAGAAACAACGTGTTACCTTATCTAGAGACTAACTGTCTGCATTTACCGCATTAATCATGCAAACGCTATTTTGCTTAAGTAAGCTATGTAGGTCGCAATGGCCCTCTTTTTCTTGTTATTCTTTTTTTTTTAATTTTGTTAAGTTTGAATTTGGATTATGTTTCACATAAAAATGTTACGACAAATAAAAATATGTTTATTTTTGTAAATTGTCTTATCTGTGAAAGATGTGTGTAGAACTGTTGTCAAAAACAATACTGATTGAGTTTTGACATTAACATGTATAAAGGCTTTTAATAACGGTTCATTTACTCGTATTCGTAGATATGATATGCTATTCTGATGTTTGTTTTATCGGTTATTCATTTTTGTTATGTAAGCTAATGCTAATTAAGTTCCGCCTACGCGCTAACGGGGCGTCAGTGGTGTGGCATCGTTCATTACCATTGATGAACAGCTTCAATAAATCCGATGTTGCTATTTTCTCACGCAGACTATGCTATGTTTCCCGAGAACATTACCTTTACCTTAAATTAATTGTAATGCAACCAGCCTGCAAAAAGGATAGGATTTCACGTGGCAGTCAAATGTCTGATATATTTCCAGACACATGGAAATTAAGAGGATCGTTTTGACCCACTTTCGTCATATGGCATGGCTACCAAATGCCTGAGAAATGTGAATAGTGCTATTTGTATTGGTATTATAAATATTATCCTTGAGGTAGATTATTTAAAACTGTGATACAAGTATGCAGCTTTCCACAATCTAATGCTGCATGAAACATAGATACCCCGCACAGAAGAGTCAGTGTCTTTAGAACTAAACTATTTGTGTAGTTTTACATTTAAAAGGTGGACACTAACTATTACTTAAAATACTAAACATTTTAGTAAATTGACTCATAAAACGACTAATTCAAGTTGTTTGATAATATCAAGCAATGCCTGTGAAGGTAGCATGGAATAAAGGGATATAGCAATTGTATTTTCTTACTTTCGATAAAATAAACATTAAATTGGAGTTGTTTGTATCAAAGACATATAAAAGGATTGTACACTTAAAAATGTTTAAATGCTTGAGATGTACATCATCTAATCATATTTTTAAATTATGTACCATCCAAAATATAAAATAAAGTATTTGAGGTCAATTTATTTTTTTATAGAAAAACTTCCTTCGTCATAAAAATCAAAGTTTTGTTAAAAAATGTTCACCTTTTGTTAAAACATACCGTTTGTAGTGAGACAGAAAAATTAAAAACTGCTATATTTATAATGCTTGTGTCAAAAAATAATGTATACATACTGCATATAATGATAAAAGTTATTTCATTAACTTGGTAATTCAATTATTTAAACAACCTATTATTTGTCTTATTAAACACTATGTTATGGAAATAAATGTAAAATATCAGTTGCCTTTAAGAAGAAATATGTATGATTATGTTAAAATTATCTAGCATATAAAAATGAAATAGAAATAATTTTGCTAAATTTTCTTTAGTTGTTGTTGTTTGTTGAATGAATGTTTAGTCTATTAGGCAACGTCTTTGTATTACAGTTATACCAATAAATAATAAAACAATTACTGAATACAATGGTTTCAAAAGAACACAATCCAATTAGTTTTGTTATACAATAAACCAGGAAACTGTATGCAAAAAGTATGATAAAATATAATTGAAGAGAGGTTTGAAAAGAAAGATACATGAAAATATTTAGCTTTATTCCAATGATATTTCCATACTAATAAAAAAACCATTATAAGACAGATTAGCATACTAATATTTTAGAGAAGAAATGTCAGTTTCAGTGTGAAACTGTTCTAACTGACATTACGTGTAAATGTTAAGTGAACAATAGGTGTTTGCAAGTATATGCCTAATGAACATGTTTAAATATGAAGAATAAACAATTTTGTATAGCAAATAGAACAGTTTCACAAAAAAGTAGTTTTTTATATTTTCTCTATAAATAAGGAGAGCGAAACTGTTTTATTTAACATTTTCTTCTATATTTATTATTTCATACACACTTGACATAAACCATCACAACATGTGTTTTGCTTAACTGAAACTTACTGTGTTTTAAAATGATTAAATCTTGCTTTTTTTTCAAGAAAAAATAAACAGTTCTTTGCTTCTCCTGAAAAAAATCAGATAGGACTGTTTCGCGATGAGCCCTCAAATTTGTATTATTTAGTGATTGTTTTTCCTTTCATATGATTTTAAGTTGAATGTCGCTTTTATAGTCTGAGACATTACATGGAGACATTTGAATTAAATTACGCTGAGATCGACTCGACTCGACTCTTTGTATGCAAATAACAATCAAAACTATTTGTTGCGCCTAACCTTTGACCAATGATGGTATTCAAATAAGAAAAAAGCTGATAGAACACCACTGATCATTGTTATGGTACAGAAGTGGTCTCGGGGTTGCATTAGAAATTAGTTAGATATATCTTTGTCAGAAAATAAATCATTTCTTTAATTATCTTATATTGGGCTCAGCACAGTTGATGCAAATCTTTTATTAAAATTCATTTGCTTATGATTGGTTGTTGGCTCTATATTTTTGTGGAGAACTTAAGAGTTGCCTGGTAAGGAACGGACTTTTTATTCATTAATCGCAGAGTAGTTAAGCAAAGGAACCAGCCAGGCAACTTTAACCGAGGCAGTTATTTTACTTCCGTGCATCTAATTTTGATGGCAGCGTGATCTCTTTTGTCTGAGAGCTTACACTTAACTATCGTCAGACAACATGGCATGAGTTATTCCTTGTTTCTCGTGCGTTGTCCAGTGCAGATAAGATACCACTTGTTGTGTAATTTTGTTAATTGTTCCATCAATGTCTCTAACCAAATAAACCTATCAAGTACACTGATTTCATATATTTGATTATTTAACTGTATAGAGTGATATGTAGTATGAATGTTCTACAGAAACTGGTCACTTTGTATTTATAACTTATTGGACTTTGAAATCTTTGAAATGTAAGTGTGTAGCGTTGTATAATGCCTGAAATTGAACTCCTAACCTTTTACTTTTTAATTATTCAATATGTATAGCTGTGAAAGTTAACACAGCTGTTTTGTTACTCAAGAATCGTGAATAAATCTTCATTAATATACCAAGTGTTACTATTGACCTTTCACAAAGCATTGATACAGACACTATGAAGTAAATAAAAAATGTATAGTATAAGTATACATTGTACACATAATTACATGTAAATGATAATACAATTAGAAACAAACCAAATAAAATCAAACAATTAATATGTTTAAATCAATTTAAATAATGAATCCTGGTATCAATTATCAACATTTCTGAACTGTTTATCTGAAGAATTATGTTGGTTGTAGCTGCTCATTGGTTGATTTTGATTAACAATGATACATTCATTAATTGTCATGTCTATTTAGTGCCTAAACTCAGAATTAATTATTATTACGATTTTTAAGGGGCTGAAATTTAAAACAAATTTCTTAATGTTAATTGTCTTATTGATTGGTTTTTTGTTGTCATCGTATTTGTATAGGATGTTTCTCATTTATCTTGTTCGTTAAAAATATTTGGTTATTGTGTGACATCTCAAAATGGTTGTTTTCTATGACACAACACGGTTTTTTTTTATTTGCCGGATCAACAGTGTTTTAGATTTTTTTATCCAAAATATTTGTTCAGTTAGTATTTCCTTTATACTGCTGGGTTTTGTGGGCGTCAACGGTACTTAAGTACTTGCGTTTTGCTTTATAAAGTTGAAGTTGAAATCTCTCCAGCCAGTTTTCTTAAATGAGAAAATACCACTAAAGTAGTGTAACATGGAATGCATTCAAGTTAGTTTCTAATATTCGGAACGTAATTTGTGACTGCTACTTTCGTCCTCTTTGAAAGACTCGTCACATTTTTAGAAGGATTGCCTGAGTCATGTTTATACCAAATAACATTTCGAACAAAGATAACAATGCAATACAATACACTATTTTTGTCCTCAGAGATCACACTGTTGAAAAGAGAATACCAAGTTTTTGTTTTGTCGTCCATATCTTCCTAGTGAAGAAGCTTCTTAATTTTATTCTGAACTGTTTTTGTTCCCATGGAAATTCAACGATGTTTTGCTACAGTCATCAGATGTTAATATAGGAAAGGTTTTGTTTCAGGGCACATTTTAAGGATGCTATGCCTGTATCTTTTACCAGAATTGTCTACATCTTACTTTTTACCATACGTAAACAGTGAATCCTACTCCCGTGAATATGAGAATCATCTTATTATAGTTGTCCATGTTTGTTAAACTATAACATAAACACGAAGGGGCTTTTTAAACAGACCGAGTATAAAAACATAACATTTTAACTCGAAAGCCTCTCCGTGTTCAGTCAATGGCGAGTAGCTGAAATGTTTTTGTCTGCAAGACTTTGGGGGCACTAAACACCAGCTGTAGTAAGTTAAATTAAACTGAGAAAAGGGAAAGCCCCCAGGAAGCATAGCATGCATGGGAAAACAGCAGCCTCGGTTTTATTAAAGCTGTTTATCAGTGGTAATGAAAGATACCACTGACGCCCCCTAGCGCATGACCGGGACTCTGTAAACAATCCATGATGCCTGAGGACATTTTACAGCCGCCACACAGGCACTAATCACAAGCTGTGGTGTGTTACATTAAACTGAGAAAAGGGGAAAACCCCAGGAAGCATAGCCTGCATTGGGAAACAGCAGCCTCAGTTTTATTGAAGCTGTTCATTAGTGGTAATGAAAGATGTCACACCACCGAGGTGCTGTTTTCTGGTGAAGGTTATGCTTCCTGATGGCTGTCCCTTTCATCAGTTTTACTTTATTCTAATATATATAAACGAAAGGCGGAGGAAAAAAACATTTAAGCATATTGAACTGCAGTTGTTAGCTTGGAATAACGCACACTTGTTAATATTTCATATTTATCCAAATATATCTTTTACTTTGATCCAGATTCTGTTTTCTGCGGTTTCATCGCCCATTTTTTGCAAGAGTAATACATATTGGAACTTTTTATGTCGACATATATTTGATTAATACATTCAGACTAATTATTCATGCTAGGCTTTCTCTTTTTACACTAAATGGTATGATAAGAAATATATAATTAAATGAGTGGAAAATTGACTGCCTTTAGTCCCAGGGATGTCTGTAGACTTGATGTAGAAAGTATCAATAACAGTCACTCTCCGACTTCAGACATATTCTGTTTTGCCAACCACCCTATTCGAACAGCTTTCCTTGTGCAATTAGTTTCGACACTCCTTGAAACTGACAATCAATCAGACCAGTCCACCATGAAAAAACATCTTAAGTCAACTGAAAAACAAGCATGAATCTTGAGCTGACCAAATGTGTTTCAATATTCAGAGATATTTAGCGTCTCGGACGGGTTGCCACTATGTATTGTATTTTTACATATTCAAATAATAACTATTCAAACGTTTGATCAAAATTAAATGTTATTAAATATAAATGGGTCTTGTTGGGGCAGGGGGCAGTTTTACATAAGCATGTGTTAGAAATAGGTGTAAACTGTTCAAGTAATGTTATAGCAGTGATTTTGTGTTTGTACTTATATTTTGGGATTGTTTGTGTTTTTAAGTCGGGAATCCACCGAGACTAGCTACATTGTATCTCTGTCTGCCAGCATGCATAAAAATTTACCTTCTCTCAAATAACAATGGACGCTATAAAAAGATGCCAATGTGAATGCATAAAGTGCTATTTGTTTACACTTTATGCCTCTATATTTTCAAATAAACGTTTCAGTTCGTCTGATAAGGTGTCATCATATCAGATGCGCTACTGCGGCTTTGAGCGGATTTCGCTGTATTATCGAGCATATCTGACGCACTCATTTATGTTTTACATGGACAATGAATAAAGTTGAAACGATTTGGCTGCATTCCTATAATGAGCAAACTACATTCAGCTGTTTTCATGCATGTCTAGATATTAATTAAGCCGTAAAACAACCCAATAACTTGAATGCGTGTGAATAGAATTGTAACACAAATGACAATTGCGTTATATATTCAATGCTCATTCAATAATGTATTGAAAACAAAGTTTAAAAGAGCTAGAGCACAGAAAACTGGGTTGAAAAGTACTTATCTTAAAATATGATTTAGGTAAGAGTCTAAGCAAAGAAAAGTGATGTAAAATGGCTGACACTAAAGAAATTTTTGACTACATATTTTAAAAAGATGAAAAATGCATGTAATATGAGGTAAATCCTTTTTGTGTCCGTGGACAAGAAAATGATTTCCCCTCATGATGAATGGTATATTGGAAATGTCCTGGGTTATTGTCTGCCTCTTTGATATTCTTTTATGGTTCAACAATTGCTTAGAAATAAATAAAAACAAATGCTGGTCAATTAATAACAGATAGATAACAATTTGAGGAAGAGCAGATATTCTAGATGTACCATTTCCAAACAAGCGCTGCCGCATTGCATAATTTTTGATGTGTTTGCTCTATCCCTTTGCACTAGAACCATTATATGTTTTACTGTATGAAAACAATTATTTTTTTTATATAGTTTTCATTGTTTGCATTAGAACAATATAGTTTTTATTGTATGCATTAGAATAATATTTTTCCGTGATCTTTTTATTGAATAAATTAGAACACCATTGTTTTCACTGTATGCATTAAACAATATTGTTTCATTGTATGGATTAGAACAATATTGTTTTATTATTAAGTACCTTGCAAAACAATAACATAAACTGCAAACATCATGGAAATATGTTTTCCATTTTTACATAAACTTCGTTCATGATCATTTTCATTTGATACTTTTTGCAACTTGCCTGCCAGGAAGGTATTATTTCACACGGCTGTCAGAATTCTGTTACATTCCCTGACACATGGTATTTAAGAGGATCATTTCAGCTCACTTGGGTCACGAAGCATGGATATGAATTGCATAAAAGATCTGAATCATGTCATTAATAAAATCATTAATGACACATTTGCCTCTAGTATTTCCTTGAAACTATTAGATGTTTTTCATGCGCAATTCCAATGTGTTTGGATCTAAATAAAATGCAAATGCACTACGTAGGTTTTTTATAAAAATATGTTGCAAATGACTATACCAATAGAGCATTCTACGTTCTTATGTCTAACTGAAATTAAAAAGTAATTAATAATTTTGATATTTCATATATTACGACCACAAAATTGACATGACATTTTAACGCCTTATTTAAATTATGTTTGGCCTTGTTATGTATGTAGATATTTCCTTGTAAAATATTTGTATCAAAACGTCAAATTAATAAATGTGGAATATATATTATTGTACCATACATGCTGCACGCGTTTGATATGTTATATATACACGTGAACAAGTAAATGCGTAAAAGGTCGAGGCCATATATTGCATTAAACCGTTGTCTCCCTTTCATCAGTTTATCTTGTCTGTGAGTATGTATAAATACTCTTTATCGAAGTCAGTCGATCTAAATCAATCTATCAAGAACCTGCAACTGAACCAAATAAATATTACACCTTTGATAAAGAAAGCATTTACAAATTATAAAAGAACCACAAGTCCAGCTTCACAATCGTATTTTTCGGGAACATAACGGAACGCGTCTGGAAGATTGAAAAAGGTAGATAGATAGATTTATTTCTGTATAAAATGTACAAACATAACATTAAAAACAACATGAATACTGAAACATGAAGCAATTAATGTCCATGTCAATTAACATTGAATACAAAGGATAACACAAAAAGGGATAAGGAATCCCTTATGTCCGTTGTGGTCCTTAGAATAACAACACAACTGACATAGGAAGACACATTAATGACTTTGATTATTAACAATAACTTATCACATGTCAACATATTTGAAAGACAAGGTAAATAATAAATAATTAGATAATTTAACACATAAGACATACTAGGACTAGACAAGATTATCAAAGATTGATTATTATATTAAACACATAAATTTGAAGAAGAGTTGTAAATACATACTAAATTATAGTTTAAACAAAAACAGAAACTGAAACACTGAAATGTGAAATCTTGCACTGGTTTGCAAAACTATCAAATGTTTATAAAACATTATCTGTTACTCAAAAGCAAAAATACAATTATGACACTACAGTGATATTATAAAAAAGTGTTACATTGAGTGTCTTAAGCAACAAGAGAGTACAGATAAATGGTAAAGTATTTCAGGCAGGCACCCTAGACATTAGATGTTTTCTTAATGTAGCTTTAAAAGCATGCACAGAGCTCACATTCCTTATATCTTGTAGTAAGTCATTCCACAAGGAACAGCCATTCCAGGCAAATGACAACTTTCCAAATCCTTTTACTCTTGGGAAT
>Ga0224511_10002037_pt1 | contig 13145 bp, 5 predicted proteins | sample SF_May12_sed_USG_2_FD_169988 | JGI IMG/M metagenome (GOLD analysis project Ga0224511, IMG submission 169988) | Sediment microbial communities from San Francisco Bay, California, United States - SF_May12_sed_USGS_8_1 | ecosystem: Environmental > Aquatic > Marine > Sediment | place: USA...
TGTGTTTTTGCGTTAGCCTGCCGCAATGTTACAAATGACTGTCATGTAGTTAAGTTTGTCAGAAGGCGTACATTATAACTCTTACGTTCACAAGTACCAAATAAAAGTTTATAATTATGTCTTGGTTTGATCTGTCGTCGATGTTATGTGGTATATACACATCTTTGCCTGTTAATAGCATATGTGTATGTGCATTTATATTGTTGTTTTGAACTTTTAAATGAAGCATTTTCATTATATAATGCGCTTTTCTTAAATTGGAAATGTATTCTATTTCCTTACACTTATACATTTACTCGACAAATTCACACACATTCGTACTATCGGTAAATTTGGATTTATATTTTTTCCGATCCATTACGCTAGAACACTTAAATAGCTTGACTTCAATCGATATGTTCAGTTGACTCGGGTACAAAAGTAGTGGCTCAAAGGTAACGCATCTGCCTGGGTAGCGAGAGATCCCGCGATCAATTTCCGTCTCCGGCAAGGATTTATATGTTGTTTTTTCTTGTTTTGTGATGTTTGTATACTTGTTTGAACAAAAACACATTATTTGTCATGAACTTTTGCAATTCCCTTTGCAATGTTAGTTCATTTAGTATACTTACAATGCTGCAATAGTTGAAATTATAATGGTGTTAATTTACAAACCTAACATCTTTAGTATGTAACAAATATATTTAAATAAAGTAGATATCATACTTGTATTTGTATGTGTTGACGAACGATAGGCAATGGTTATATTTGAGCGTATTATTTGAGTTCTACAATAAAGAGGTCAAAGCGCCTCATATGGTTCAAACCAAATAATCTACAACATTCCATTAAATTTTGTAACAAAAAATATTTTGAAACAAACACTTTACTTTAAATATAGCTCTTGCCAGGAAATACTTGTTTGCAGTTTGCAGTTTGAGACATTATATTGTTTCAATAGCGTTAAAATGTAAGAATATGTCTAGTTTAGATTGATCGACAAAAACGCTACAAATGCTGAATTCTGTCCACTTGCATATATACAAACACTTAGTAAAGTGCGTTCAATGGTAGTGTGTTGTTCTTAAATACCGCCCTTTACCATACAATTGCGGAAAAGCACTACTTGTGACACTGGGTTTGGTTTTAAAGTGACAATCGCGCATTTCAGGCCTCCAATATGTCACCAAACCGGAATTCCGGTCTTGACTACTCCCTTGCTTATACAAACACACACATATCGGTTTAGGTACCTTAAATAGGAGTTATTTCATCTTGAACACTGTAAGTAACAAACCAGTTGCTTTAAAGCGTTTCCGCTTGCCGGTTTCTAATGTGTAACTAACAAGCTATTTCTTTATTCAAGTCAGTTGCATTCAACTTAAATACTATTCTACTGACATTTCTCTAAGAATCATCAAACTGAACGGAATAATGACGTTCCTCAGTCCAGTTGTGCGATTGTCATTGTGGTCATTTATACTTTTTGCGATTTGTCATACAAATGCCAACGTCCAGGATGTGAGAGCACAGTTAACTGTGAGAAAACGTGTGGCATCAAGCTATACGGCAATTCAGCCGTACTCGAAAATACAATGCGTAAAGAAATATGTTGAAGAGGGAAGGCGTGGTCGTTGTAGTGTTGCCGGATATGATAAAGACATTAAAACATGTTATCTAAGCATTGACAGCAAGGTAAGTGTGATGGCCGTCACGAATAAGATGTCAGGCGTCTTTGTGATTCAACAGCAAGAAGCAGGTAAATTGTGCAAATGCTGTTTTTATTTTTATACATAATACATGTATAACTTAATGTTTATATCCTAATAAGTACACTGCTTTCGCATATCTTATTTATATATATTTATGAATCCTCAAGTTGTTACAGTTAATAATAATAATAAAAAAATATTATTTTCTCTAGTAAAGTGTATTTGCATTTTTTAAACAAAAGAAAAAACAGCATATGCTAACGTCGTAATGTTTTGCGTCTTTTTCGTACAGTGTTACGTGTGTTTTTGTTCTGGCCATTTTGTCATAGCGCATTAGATTTTACCATATCCACTTTGTCTGCAACATCATACTTCGAACATTTAAAATTTAAAACACACTCGGTTGTATTTCACACTGTTACAGCATCCGTGTGCACTGCTGGAGAATCTCTTCTGAGCGGCAGTAACCCTGTCCCTGATGCTCATTTCACGGCGTTAAGTCAGTACAGTTCTAGCTGGGCTCCGCGTAAGGCCAGAATTGATGCAACGCTATATGCATGGTGCGCGTCACAAGCGGAATTTGAAGCATCTCCACCTAATTTATTTATTCAGGTAAAACTAAATATATATAATATATATGATATCTAAATCAATCAGATTTGAAATTTTTGTTAATATTAACATATGCAACATTCATGCATTTATTGTGTGCAAAAACATGAACACGTAAAGTCTCTGGACTCATTCAATTCGACGTCGTTACTAAAATCAATAACTTTAGTGCCGCATGGGGAAAGGGTTTTGTAACCTTCATCCAAGGGTAAACGTTCCCTTCTATAACCACAGGCGTGATGTTATATTTATTGAATTGTGTTTTTAAGTATGAACAAATGACCATTTTACTCACTACTGTAGTTTACTGTAGTTTAACTCCTATTGCTGATTATGTAGTGCAGTTGTGAACTCAATTGACAAATATTTAAACATTTAAGGATTTTCAACTATAATAAAAACACATTTGCAGCAGTATTGAAAATTCATGTACATAATAGCACGAACTAATTTTAATTACAAACTACATGTAAGAAAAATATTATATCCATCAGTCTATGTACATCGCGTAATTAATGTATGTTTAATGCAATTTTATACGTTTCCACCAGGTCCAGTTTCTGAATGTGAGCAGCCGTATTGCTGTGCAAACACAAGGGGAACCATCCAATGAATATGTATCAACGTTCCGTCTAGAGTACAGTGAGGATTGTATTTCATTTTTCCCAATTCTGGATGCAACTGGCAACAATCGGGTAGAGTCAAGTTAATTTATTACGCTATTTATAGTGATATAGATGTATGTTGTTATTGTTTCGCACTGAACACATGATAATAGAACGAGCGAAAATATTCTCTGCTCATTGTTCGTGAGCCCGTATAGTGTTTACCTTGATATATAGAGATGTTAGCTTTTTGTAATTCAAAGTCCTTATAGTTTGAAAGTTAAATGGTTTCTTTATCTAGACCTATTTAGATTTGGATAATTGCTAATTTATAATAAATCATAAGAAACACACATAACGAGACGTCTAAACTTAATAAATATGATTTTTGCATGTTTGTGTTAATGATAATACCAGATTTACCCAACGAATATTGAGTTACCGTTTTGTTTGGGCCAACGGTGATTACTAGAGCTTTGTTTACAGACCTTTACAGGAAACGTCGATGCATACGCGGTTGTCACCAACCAACTGCCAAATCCGGTGACAGCAAATTGCCTCCGACTGTACCCACTAACGTGGAATAACGGTTGGCCAGAACTGCGAATAGACGTCTTGGGATGCCCATTGGTCTAAAAGGTGAAAAAGTGGTGCCGGTTTTTACGCTTGGGACAGTGGCCAACAAACAAAAACGTCAGGCAAATGACAATATGGGAAGCTTATATGCATGTCGATAACTACATGTACCATAATTTGTTATCGAGCTCGCTTGCGGTAGCTCGATATAGCCGGTACTCTTTTTGTTCGGTATGTGTGCGTCCGTCCGTGTGTCTGTATGTCATTTCTAGTTTTAAACATTTGAGTTTTATAATAATTTTGGCATTTAGCCAAATATGTACATGTGTTTTTTTGAAAAAAAAAATTAAATGATCAAATAAGGCAAAACGAATTGATGAATTGTCTTGACACACCATATTTAACATTTTGTTTACGAAATTTTTCACTGCTGCAAGTGTGTGTCCGTTAACATAAACAATTATGTACATTTTAAAAGCGTAATTTATTATAACTGTCTGTATGAAGGAACAGGGGAAAGTGGTTGCTGCGAAAATATTTTCTTTGAATCAATAAATTGCGTGTTTTTGTTTGTTTGTTTGTTTGTTTGCTTGTTTGTTTGATTGATTTGTCTCCATTTTCAGACCTTTTAAGGTTGATTCACGACGGCCAGCCCACTTAACCACTTAACTTCATGTGTTCCCATGTACTAACCTCGTAACTCCGCAAATAACCGACTGCTTCCACACATGTGAGGTGTGAGAAGACAACTATAAGTATACCACACTAATCGTACAGTATTTTAAATATTATGTTGCCCGATAGCCGCACACGATACGGCTCTCATTTTCTGAGCTCAGCCGTCCTTCCAGTTGAATAATCGTTGTTGTTAACAATAGTTAACATTATTATGTGTGTGTTCTTTCGTTTGTTTGTTTGTTTGTTTATGTTATTTCAAAATGCTTTAAGTTATTGTTCATTCTCTTTAGACCATACATGTACTATAATGTGTATTTAAACCAGTGTTCACGAGTCAGATTTGAGAGCCATATATAGCTGTTTAATTAGTATAAAGATTAGTAATCGAGATAAAGTGTTTGCCGTGTCCGCCAAATGTTGAATTCCTAAATCTATCATGCCTGTGCAACAATACATACAATTTGCATGTCGTAAAATGATGTATGACATTTGTATCTGAAGCCAGTATCGCATGTTTACAATATGTCTGGTGTGCTAAATCCATGCTAGTGTTCCCGAGTATATCAGCCATTAAAGTTCGCAACTTGATTCAAGAACAGGTAAGATCCTAAAGCACAAAGTGCATGTTGAAAACAGCAGCCTGGTGTGCTGTTCCTAGATATCTTTCCTGGAGTGTGAATTAAAACATCTGTCAAAATATCAAATGCGGTTTGATCATAATTACACTATTGAGCCACTGAACAGTTATTATCATTTTCAATATGAATTCAGTAAACAGAAAAATAATTGTTTCTCGCAACTGGTCATTTTATAAAGCATATTTTGCATGAGAACAAACTTTTGCTTACCTAAATATAAAGATTCATAAAATGTATTTTTAAATAAAAGAAGACAAATAACCAAAGAATAAAAAAACGATTTAAGAAAATGGAATGTCTTTAGGAGGCATCATTTGTATAATGTAAACCAGCAGCTGCAGGTACTCTTCCTATCCGATATATACGGCCTTCGTTTCTTGTGTATTCATAATCCGGTCTAAAAACATACAACAAGAAAGGTACAGTGCTCCTTTATTTGTAACCATCTAACAAAGTTTAATGTCTACAAAATCATTGATGCACAATAATTATGGTCCAGACCAAAATGTTGGTTGTTGAGTTGATTGTTGGGTTGTTGCTGCAGTTGTTCTTATGGAGTTCTTACTTTGAGAGTGTCCAAGTCAAACAAGCCGTTCTTGTACAGATTATACAATCGATCTGTAAAAGCATTATAAACTGTATAATAGACAGAAGAAAACTTTATCAATTAACTTTTTTCCCGATCTTTTTCGATTTTTTTTAATTTGGCAACCAACCAAAATGATGATTGTATCCAATGGGCATGCAATGCAATAAATGTTTACAAAATATGAGACATATTTTGGCAAGGAGAAATTCAAATATAAACATCAGAAATGGTAGAACGTTTTCGACAATATTATGTTAAAGTATCACAACTCAGATTACATTGATAACATAAGTGACCTCTAGTTCTGAATAAAGGTTCAATATCAGCATACACTTGGTATGTATTTCAACGTATTACGGCTGTTTCCAAAATCCTCAAACTGTACATGTAGAACTACCCCTGTAATTTATAAAAAAATCTTACTCTGTATTTCGCGGCAAGTCCCATAATTGCAGGCTGCGTCACCACAGCAAACGTTGCAGATTCCATCAGTTGTCATGCCACAGCCAAATGCTTGGTCCCCTGCATGTCCCTCGCATCTCGCCATGTCTTGGAAGGCCTTATGCATCAACAGCTTGCATATCTGTTGTTAACATCACGCATTGTATCAATGAGAACAATACTATTCTTAGGAATTATAGTGTATAGACATAAGATAAAATATCAATTAATACAAAAACAAAGTTTGACAATTAATAAATAGATAACCATGTTTGTATGTTTAACAATACTAACAATTTTGTAGTTTCGGGTCACTTACGATACAACAGTGGACTGTTAAATTTGATGAGAAATAAAAAAAATAACAACTACTTACTTAAAAAGACAAATGTTATGGCGTCAAAAAAGAGAAATCCTACATTCGTGCATTATAGACTGTACTGGCGTCACTGCAGCGCAGACACCCTCAGTGGTAATTCAAACCATGTCTGGGTCACTTGGTATAGTTATCGGTAGAGAGTGTCTCCAATTTGAATTTAGCTTTAAACCATAATAAATGTAATGTAATATCTGTAAAACTGCTGCTATTTTGTGTGTTTTGTGTTATGAAAACAATGATGACAAACAATGTAAGATACTACTTCTTACAGAATATAAGCATTTTAATTGACTTTCACCTTGCAATAAATTGATAATGACTTGTGAAAAAGAAACAAATGCATTCAATTAAGAGGCATCCCAGTGACAAACATACATCTTGAGAATGAAATAAAGTTACCACATTAACTGGGGAGATGTGGTCGTAAAAATAGATGAAATGAAAAGAGAACGACTAAATGAGATTATGACTTAGATAAATATATTTTTATTGATTGCACAATATAAATATTATTGTAACGTCAAAAGCAATAACAATTACATGTATAGGTAACTGAAAACAAGTAAAATAAATAAAATTATATTTTAGAGTTTGGAGAAGTCCTTTAAGTCATTAAACATTAAAATAAAAAATAAAAAATAGTTATTTCCTTATGTCTGTTGTGTCTTTGTATACTTCTTGTTTTGTGATGTTCGTTGTGTTTTGTACGGCCATTTTTTAATCGTGCCCATAGATTTTGAATTTTGCACATTCTTTACAACATTTTTTCTTTGAACATCTATTCGATCTATATTAAGAAGGGGAAGACGACGTAAAGGGCAACTTACGATTTTACTGTAACAGCCGTATTTGAAAGAGAGTTGATGTCCGGCATTGTAGTGGTTCTGTGCAAAGCATGCCTGAAACAAATTGAAGGGGATCATAAGAGAAACCCCTTACCTACACCGTGTAAGCACTTGTATTCGAGTAGTAACTGGGACAACACTAAAAACAAGCGCCGGTCGACCCGGGTGATGCTATCGAATATGTTTTGGACATAGGGACGAAATTTCGTCATCTCAATATGATGATCATTTATGTACAATAGTTTTGAATTCCGACTTCAAATAACATAATTTTGGGCCGGACACCATTATGCTGCAAGGTCATGCTGTGACCTTGACCTTCAAGCTAGCAACCGAAAGGATGCGCGCGACAAGTCGTCTTGTCAGGTGATTATTTCTTTGAAATAGTTTTAAAATCCATCTTTAAATAACAAAGTTGTAGACTGGACACAATTTAGCTGCACGGTCACGCTATGACCTTGACCTTCAAGGTAGCGACTCAAATGTTGCGCGCGACACGGCGTTTCAATAAGGTAATCATTTCTTTGAAATATTTCAAAATTCAGCTTAAAATAACTAAGTTATGTACTGGACACGATTTTGCTGCAAAGTCCTGCTGTGACCTTGACCCTCAAGGTATCAACCCAAATATTGCGCGCGACAAGTTGTTTCAATATTGTTATTATTTCAATGAAAAAGTGTTAAAATCCGACTTTAAATAACGAAGATATGGGCCGGACACGATTTTGCTGCAAGGTCATGCTGTGACCTTGATCTTCAAGGTAGCGAACTAAATGTTTCGCGCGACACGTCCTTTTAATATGTGAAATAGTTCTAGAATCCGACTTCAAATAACTAAGTTATGGGCCGGACACGGATTTGGGACGAACGAACGTACGGACGGACGGACAGACGGGGGACAACCAGGCGACTAGATGCTCCGCCGATTTTTTTCGGGGAGCATTATAAAGATTTCGAGGTGATGTTTAAAAACATCCATTTCGACATTTAGAAACGTTGCCGAACCCCTGGCGGCAAACGTGTGACGGAGATGATTAACATTGCACATTGCACATTGCACATTTATTATTCTTGTCACAATGTACAGGTTACTACAGAATGAAGTTTTACAAAAGCACCCAAACAAAATGTCGATACACTCACTAGTGTCACACTATATGCATGTAAAAGGCTAACATATGCATAGAACGGAAAAATGAATGTATATAAATACACTCGTACGGACCAGATCGAAATCGCACTCGGTAAACGTGACGCAATTGTGGGGGTCAGTGACGTCACCCTGGGCAGAGTGATCCGTGTCGCAAAAGTAGCACTGAGTTGTGGTCGCTGAATGTAAACACGAACATATATAGAAACCCCACCTACGTATTCCTAGCAGACATGCTATATTATTGTAGTAATTTTTCATTTATATATAAATCTAGATGTTGACATTTATGTTGCAAACTTGCTTCGCACAACTGTTTAACAATAATAGAGGCAATATCAACAAACTTTTGTTTCAAAGTTTCTTTTTGAGATAATGTATATCTGATAAATTAACAATTCTTTTTATAATCAACCAATTGTTATAAAGGTAACATATATATTTGCTAGCGACCTGAGGTAGCTGCTGCTGTTGTTGTTGTGGTTTGTATTGCTGCTGTTGTTGTCATTAAAGCTGTTGCGGGTTTATAAGTAATTGTTTGGAAAGTGTCCACGTCAAACAATCCTTTCTTGAACTGAAGGTATAGTCTACCTGTGAAAGCAGTATACAAAATAAGTAAATAAAAAGTTAATTCAAAGGTGTTTGGTAAGCATGATAAGACCGACAAATAAATTAAGTAAAACGCATTTCTATTCTTAAAATTGTATGAACTTGATTCGGTATTAAGTATGATTAAAACTTTGTTTACCTTGAAGCTATTAATAAATCCAAAGTTCAGGTAAATATTGTATTTAACAGCATGTTAAATATAAAATACTTAAACGTTTATCTAAGACCAACTTTGAGTATGGCTTTTATTAAAAATATAATGCCTATATACATTATCGTTAACGTACTTTATAAAAACAATCAACTTGTGTTTACCACTATCTTAATCTACAAAAAGTTATGTCTAGAGTGCACACATACAGTTCAAACACATAAAAACAAACTCCCACTGGATCACTAGAGCCATCCTGAACTCGGGTCGTAGATTTTCGTGTCGTGACGTCATTGAATTATACAAATTGAAATGTTCAAAGGCCATATTTACAACACTGTTATAACAATGCACCATTATACATGCAATTAAATGCAGAAATTTAATGCACATGTAAACTGTTTATTTCACATTGAGAATAACACTTTATTTAATTTGCAATGTAAACGCAATCATATCCCCCGCCCCCTTCATATGGCCATTATTGTAATTGTTATGCAGTTGGACAGATAGGTTCAGTGAAGACATGACCTCCTATTGACTATTGACACTGAGTTTACTTGACAAAGGTAAGGACACATGCTAGTCTATCATTAGACATGTTCCATTGGCTGAAACAGACGCAATACTTAACATCATTACATCATCACCATAATCGGTCTGAGATGATAGAAACGGGGGCAGAGGTGGTACAAGATATACCTGGCGCTTAGGTGCTATGGACTTTCTAAATCAACAATGTTTTTGTTTTTTGAGCTTCTGCATGTTCATCAATGTTGGCCATAAACGTGTCCTTAGTTCTCTCACAGAAACATGGTTTTAATAGTTTTTTCCTTTTGTTTACGTGACATTCAAGTTAACACACCTTGGACTTGATGATTGCAAACGTTTAACGCATGAGCTTGTGTGACTGTATACTATATTAAAAGAAGCCAAACTTCAGAACATTATTATTTGTTTATTACAAAGGCTTTCATAAGGTTATAAGAATGTAACAATAACGCCATAACATTAAAATGCATAAATCATAGTAATAAACATAGTTGGCGTACTATTAACTATAATATATAGGATTTACAAACATACAATATACCTGTAGTATGCACAGTAAAAGCAACATGTTAATCATGTTGTGCGGTTGTGAATTGTATAGACTTTGGAAACAGGTGACTGATGTATGCTTTCTTAACACACATGCCGTGCATGGAATCGAAACCGTTTGAGATTACATGTTTTATACTTTCATTTTGTACCCAATATTTACCCAGTTAAACTACTCAAATTCAGAGCCGACTTTTTGTGTTCAAAGTAGTTCTTGTAAGGAATAATAAAAGCTGTTTGCAAATGTGTAATCTCGAACAGGAACAGTAGCCAAACCTGGTTAAAGGCATTTTGTACAGTTGATAGATCAATAATTTAATATGTGAAAGTAAACACAGTAGTTAAAATGACGTCATTAACAGCCTTTGTTTCCAGGTATCGCGGGAGTTTGAATATATACAAACATATTCACGAATCGAGGTAGGTCGCGAAATTAGGTACAAGTGCGATGTGTGCTTATATTAAATCCTTAGAAGTGTAATATCTCAAGCAGCTAAAAAACAAAAACAACACAAAAGGTTTGCAAGGTTTTATATTAACTTACTCTGGATTTCGCGGCATGTTCCATAATTGCAGCCTCCGCCAGGACAGCAAACATTGCAAATTCCGTCAGTTTGCGCTCCGCAACCGAATGCCTGCTCCCCTTCATGTCCCTCGCATCTCGCCAAGTCTTCGAAAGCCTTACGCATCAACAGCTTGCATATCTGTAGTTAAAACACACGTTGTAAAAATGAGAACAGTACCATTGTTAGAAATTATAGTGTATAGAGATAAGATAAATATTCAATAAATACAAAAAACACAGTTCGATAATTAATAGATAACACTGTTTGCATACCAGGTAAACCTTAACACATGCGAGAACATTTGTTTAATCACCAGAAGCGTAAATAGCCTAACGTCGTCATTGTATTGCAGTTCTTGTTGTTTTCCCGCTAATTGTTATAAATGTCATTATTATACATGTAACTAGGTGTGTACGATGTTTGAATAAGGGCTAATAATATGTTGCAATTTCGTAACTGATCCGCTAGAATTAGTCAAATGTGTTTTAATTAATTTTAAATAATTTATGTATGTATGTTGATACCCTTAATGTTTGTTACACTCTTTGCATTATGTTAAGTACACACCGTGAAATACCAAATAAAATGGCAACATTAAAAGAACTATGATTTTCGGACCTCAAGGTGGAGGACAACAACAACGGAATAAAAAAGCAACTGTGAAGCTACTTGTTGGAGCTGGAATTCGAACCTTATCAAAGTCATGCTTTTGTTTACATTTGACATTCCACCCATTTTCAACAAAGTTGTGTTTTTGTTTACATTTAACATGCATTGTTATTGTCTTTGGCATTTTTAATATGTACGTTAGAAGGATTTATCGCTTATTTATGTTTGAAAGGTAAAGCTCTCTGGTAGCAAGATACAGACATACATATAACATTATAGCGCGTATATTATCTCTGAAAGTTTCAAGTCGGTTACCTAACTCGTCGTCACTGAGTATCTTATCTTCTCAGCCAAGTTAAAAACTCTATACGTATGACTAAACTGATATTTTTCGAACAGAATGGCAATAATGAAGGGAAATACAACTGTACAGGTTGCATTGAGCTAAATCTACCACCGGTAAAGGTTGCATATTGGGGGTTGTTTAGATTGAAAGCTCATCTGACTTAGCAAATGAGCAGTGAATAGGGTGAACATAAATTATACCATTTTCTATGGTTTTGAATTACCACACTGTTACAAAATGTACCACATAAATAGGGTAGGTTACAGACAACTAAAGACTATCCTGGGGTACGCCTGGATCAGTACTTGTGAAGTGTAAGTGGTATTTACAAACGTACATATTGTGAGTTACATTACGTAGCATGTTTTGAAACTTGCAAATTTGATAGATAATGGTATTCTTTTTCCACCCACGTACATTCATGTAATGTAAAACTTAGTTCAATGACACACTGCTTCCACTACGATACTTGCTTTTATAGCATTTTCAATTAATGCAAAACAGACAATATTTTGACCTTAATATGCATTATGTACATGTATTATAAGTACGTGTAGGTAGTTATCGCGAAGACACACTAAAATGTATCAAAAATCACCTTTTACTTATATTGAACTTTAAACTCCACTATAGTTATAAGGGGCGTTTTTGCATTTGCTTACTTCCTGTAAGAGATGAAACATATAATTTCTTATAAAAGCAGTTATTTGTGTGTGTTATTAACAAATTGAATTAGTTTGGATCATTTAATGTCTAGGAGTCAAAACGGTAAGTTGCTAAAGAGCCAATTTAGCAATGTGTATGGCGTGGCGATAGGTTAATTGCAATCATAAAATCATGACTTGAACATCGCAAGTTAGATAGAACACGTTTAAGCTTACACGTGTACGGGGCGTATGCAAAGGATGCATCATTCCAAACTTGCCACTACCAGCAACTTTACAGAAATAACTTTAAAAATGAAACGTGATATATGAACTATTTTGAAAATAAAGTATCGGCGCTAGAGTAAGTGAAACATGTATCTTTATAACAGTGCAAAATAAATAAACTATAGTATGGGCGGTTTCGGCCAAATGCAAGACGGCTCGCGATGGAGTCTCGTCCAGCGCGCTAACCACTCGGATAGGCTGTCAGTCAACAATAAGTGCTTCAGTGTATTGTAAGCTAACAGCCGCAATCGTAGCTGACCCCATGTGATATCTTTGCTAGAACAGCCTGGAGCCCTGCGTACAATGTTTGGTCTTCTGATAAGTTATAAACAACAACAACACACAAATAACAATTATAATAGAGTTATGACACTTACAATATAGGGATAAAAGAAGTATACATTTCGCCTTGTAAACGCGGTTGTAAACACATTTTAAGAAGTACATAAACCGTGATGATTTGTTCAATTCTAGTTCTATTTTTTGTACCATAAACATTTTAAACACGACATGTACGTAGATGATTTGGACCAATTGCATGGCTTTTTCTTAAATTTAAATTGTATGCATTTTCACTTGCAACGTGTCTCATTGGCAGAAACAAAACTTAATCCCTATGTCAAAAGC
>Ga0224511_10002038_pt1 | contig 13134 bp, 6 predicted proteins | sample SF_May12_sed_USG_2_FD_169988 | JGI IMG/M metagenome (GOLD analysis project Ga0224511, IMG submission 169988) | Sediment microbial communities from San Francisco Bay, California, United States - SF_May12_sed_USGS_8_1 | ecosystem: Environmental > Aquatic > Marine > Sediment | place: USA...
ACACTTTTTAATAATAATAATAATAATAATAATAATAATAATAATAATAATAATAATAATAATAATAATAATAAAAATAACAATAATAATAATAATAATAATAATAATAATAAATGACTGTTCATCAGCGAAAGAGCCGTACGGGTTCATATAATATATAAGTTATTGTTTCGCTCAAAAACGAAATAATAAATTTTAAAAAGTAATGAGAAAATGTAAATATTGCATATGAATTACAATTTTACATAGAGTTTCAAACAATCATATACTCTTAAAGTCTTATTTTTCAGTGTTATCCGTGATAAGCCTCACAACAGGTAAGTGAATCAATTCATATACGTTGCATAGTTAATTGTGCATAATATAATATTACTTCAGATTTAACGTTTTAAAAGTTGCAATACTATAAGTCCCCTTCGAGGGCAACCATGTTGGTCTGCTTCGACCTTGACACTGTGTTGTTTAAGCCGTACAAACATTTCGTCGCTGTCAGCTGGACAAAATTAATACTGCAGTTTTTGTGCATTTTTCAGTGGCTCCCAGTACTTTATCTTAAGTATATTTAATTATTTATATAACAGAGTTACAGTGTATATTCATAAAATAAGATGAACATTGAATATATCTACTGTAGCCGAAGCTAAATAAAGACAATTTTGATACCACATGACATTTGCGGTCAAAACAGAAATACAAGAATACATGTAGACATGTATGATAACTAGTTTTCTGACAGGCGATTGCTACCAGGCAATTGTGAGTATGATTAGGCCTCTATTGCCTGCATAATTATGTACTAATTTATGTACCATTTATGTATTTTAGTAAACATTTATATATGTTCAGGATGCGCAAACCTCACGGCCCCGTTATTCGGGACAATGGACTGCACGCAAGGATGGGGTACAGGAGCAAACGTGTACTTCACTTGTGACCCACATACTGTGATAAACGGTCCATCTGTAAGGACATGTCAGAATAACAACCAGTGGAGCGGAAACAAAGATCCAACTTGCGGTCAGTACATAACACAGTCAGGACTCAATATTTCGGAATCCCTTATACTGACAAACGACGACACTGATTTAGTGGAAACCAATATTTTAGGCGTAATTTTAATCCGTTATAACAGAATATTCGTATTCCGACTCAGATACAATAACACTGGACACGATGTAGTTTGAGTAGTGTTCTTAAAAATCTGATTGACCCGTAACACGTACACGCTCATCATGAACGAATGTTTGCTTATTTTATCTGAGAAAAGGGAACTTCCTAAATAAGCATAATTTGCATGTAAAAAAGCAGGCTTGGTTTCATTTAAGCTGTTCATCTATGGTTATGAAAGATGCCACACCATCGACGCCTCCTAGCACATAAGCGGAACTGACACTACTTTGAAAATCCAAACAACATACACCACCTAATCCCAAAACAATATTGTATGGATAACTGCACATATTTGGTGGTTTAGTAAACATATTCGAATCCACTTTTTTGTTATCGTATACATGATATTAAATAGTTTCGTTTACGATCGAGTATTTACCACTTTATTTCATTGCATATAGAGTGTGGAGCAACCTTTGTTGCAAGCTCCGGGGACATCTACTCGCCAAACTGGGGCAACGGGAACTACCATAATGGGCATGACTGCACGTGGGGTCTCGAGGTGCCTGCTGGGAAGGTTATCAAAGCGCAACTGGCCACGTTCAGTCTATATCCTGAGACCTTAGACTACGTCGAGGTAAGTTTTTAATATAGGTTGTTCACATATACTTGTTATTGCGGACCTTGTTAATTCTATAATCAAAACTGTATGAAATCAGTATAATTTTCTCCTGATTGATCTCACACTACGTGGTAAATGTATAAACATGACAGATAAGTGTTGTTAATATATTTATGATCAACTTTAAGGATTTTTTTGAACACATAAAAGCAGTTTTGTGTGTCATGTTTTAGTTTTATGATGGAAATGCACCAAACAACAACCCCTTGCTGTGGGCAGCTAATGGTATAAGATTTCCAGAAGTTGTAGTGACCACTCAAGTAAAAATGAAGATTCATTTCATATCAGATCTGTCACTAAACGGGGTCGGTTTTCATATCCACTGGTCTGCTGTCTCGTGTAAGTCTTTAACGCACATGTACATGCTTTAACATTGGAAGATAATACGTTGTTAAAGAATCTGCGCTTTGAAAGGCACTTAGTACTTTTGTTATCTAGATGTCATGAATTTGACATCCCATGCATGTAGAACAATAATAAAACAACATCAAGAGATTCCCCATTCCGTTGTGTTTGATTTACTTTCGCATGTATTGTGGTTATTCAAGAATTGTACTCACAATATGACCAAATACTTATTATGCTGCAACACGATTATTGGTCAGCATTTCTAAAATACTATACTTGTAAAAACAAAAATGATGACCTTGTTTATATGATTATAATATAACATTGTACATTGAAGTATGTCAGCCGCCACCTGCGATCGCCAATGGAATTGTTACTCTCCAAGGAGGCCCTAGTCAGGCGTCAGGGGCAGTGGCCTTCTACCAATGCAACGCAAACTTTGCCCTCGTTGGCAACCATCTTCTCACTTGTGTTACTGGATCGACGTGGGACTTGACCCCGCCTACATGTAACCGTACGTACAGTTGGCATACTTCCAAAACAGTTTTGTTCAAAGTTCAAAGACTCCTGCTTCCCTCCAACTCATGAAACACACACTCCTTCTACCGAACGTACAATTCGTAAATTCCCTATGTTTTCCGACCAGCAATTGTTTGGTTGAGTACTAGAAACTGTTTGTCCTGATCTCGGATTGATATTATGATATTATTATCGACGTGATTTAAAATATCCTACCTACATACTAGCATATAAACTAACCGTTGCTTACCCGAAACTCAAATGTTTAGTTTAGGCCTAATGTGTTGTCTTTAGATAGTTATTTAAAAGGAGTAAAATGTACTTCAATATTTCTTTCTGGCAAATTATTCTGCGAATTGGTCATAAAGATGCATGTGAAGAATATGTGTTTTTCTTACTTTGTACCATGTCCGATGGCATTGTCCGATTTTTAATAAAGTTTTTTTATTAAATTGAATTTAGCACATGTGTTTGTTTCTGGTATGTGTGATATACTTAGCTGCCAGTGTCACTTTCGTGTTAGTATCAACATTGTAATTCTCACAATCCAGCTTCCTTTGTATTTTAGCTTGTGGAGGTCACACCAGCGGAACATCTGGAACAATCACGTCTCCCAACTTTGGAACACTCAACTACCCTCTAAACACAAACTGTGTGTGGACAATCACCGTTCCTACTAATATGTCCATTGAGATGGTCTGGGCTGCAAAAGATACGGAGCTTAATTACGACACCGTTTATGTAAGTTATATTATGACATTTCTTCTTTGAGTATTTATATTGGATAGGAACAGTCCGTGTTAGTTTATAAGTATCTTTCATGTGTTCCTGGTGTGGGTGGGAAAATCCATCCCGAGGGCGTAGTGCAGCATAGGCGGTGACGAGGCTTGCCGAGGTTAGTTGATGCGGAAATCCGTGTCCCATATGCAAGAAGTATACATTCTGTTAAAGGGATTACACATGGGGTTCTATATCTATATTAACTTAGGAACCCTCCCATTATGCACTAAACCATGAAATGACACAAGTTGCATAAACAGTTCATGGTACTTGTGTCTGGACTCTTATGCCTTTTGATGGATACGTGATGTATACAGACATATATTGATTTCGAACATCACTCAAACCTTTCAACTACTTACATCTTATATTAAATTAACCAATAATCCTTACACATACTATGAAAACAGATCAGTGCTGAAGGCCTATCTTTATAATCTACAGTTTACAGTTGAGTCTCATACATGTTATCGTAGCATTTATTTATATAATGACCTCTTGTCGCATATACGGCATTATATTTTAGCTCTGAAAGTGTTTATAAGGTTAACAACGCCATGTTCTTAATTTGTAACATAGTTTAGGGATGGTCCGCTATCGACAAGCTATCTACGCTATTGGACCTCCGGTACGATAATGACAACACAGTACACCTCGTTTGAAGACGTCCACATTCAGTTTGTATCAGACAGCGTAGTTACAAGACCGGGCTTTCAAATCAATTGGACGGCAAAACAAAGTATGTAAAAATGAAAATAGTTCGTTCATATGTTTAATTATTTGTATATGTTGTATAGGCCCGCTTAGCACAGTCGATAGATCCCCGGACTCAGACATTATGGGTCTTTCTTCCTGATCATTGATACTAGACAAAACACTTAACTGGTTCAGTTGGCCGTTACAGCTGACGTATGAGGAAACAGTCAGACGCTTGCGAAATAAGGAGCTTGTAGCGTGTACCAGGGACGCTAATTGGATGGAACAACATTCGCAATATGAATGTACAATTGTAATTATGGCGTAAAATGAAACAAACTTTAAAATGTATCTTTTAAGCAGCTGTTACACAATACCAAATGATCTTGGTATAGTAAACTATTTATAAAAATAATTGTGTAATCTTCCAAAAACAAACACTTATTTGACCAATAATTGAGTAAAACTAATGCTTAAAATAAGATATTTCAGTTAGCACAGCAGAAATAATTTTGGGGATAAATAGAAAAGAAGAAACAGAACACAAATCACAAAAATATGCGATGTCGATTAGCATTGAACATGTTTAATACGATCATTTTGGATAAATATGTGGATCAACTAGCTGTAGTTCGGATTAAGGTTGTCTGAAATATAATTGACAATGACCATTCTTCCAGGATGCGGTACCCATCCACCGCTTGGTAACGGAAGTTTTACGTTATCTCACGATCACGGATTCTGGTCTCTGGCCACGTATTATTGCATACCCGACTTTTACCTTATTGGCGCAGGTGCAAGCAACTGTAATGGTGGACCATGGACGAACCCACTACCCCTTTGCATGAGTATGTATGACTATTTTCAGTAGTTTGAGGATTGCATAAAGCATAAAAATGTATCAGTGTATATACGTAAGTATATCAGAGGCAATACGGCTTTAAATAAATATAAAAAACATGTTTGTCTCCCCTCTACACATACGAAAGTCCTTCAATATATGGCACATTCTATTTAAACACAAACGTATTAAGTCATTTAAAATCTTTAAGAAATTGAAACAGTAATATTTATTAATATATACTGTTAATATTTGTAAATATAATTAATATGACAAAATAGAAAAAAAACATTGAAACTTTTCAGGATGATATTTCGGCCTAGGATCATTTTTACATAGTTTCACTAAGTTGCAGACTATCAAAACACATGCATATGCTTTTTAGATATGCACTGCTGTGTTCTATTTATCAAATAATGAAGACCATCATTCGATGTTGTTTAATAATTTAATTTGTCGAGTTAATTTTTTCCATTTTTTATCGTGTTTTACGTACCGTATACTTATTTTAAGGTCCTAGTGTTGTCACAAATATATGACTTACAACATCAAGCAGTGAAATAAGAAAACACTGTTTTCAAGCTTTTAAAAATATTGTGATAACAATTAATATATAACACATATTTTATTAGTACTAATCTAACACAGCAATATGAGGGATATGGCCTTTATAATTAATAAATACACACATTACTGTATATAACGTTTTCAAACTTACGTGCAAGAAATGCATAACTTCCGATCATTTATAATTATTGAAAATAGAAGCTTATTTAGTGGTTATTGTATACAAGAAAATGTTACCTTAATATATTCAACAAACAATCTAGAAATATAATTATTTGTAAAAATATCGTAAACATGTGATGGCAAATCGAAAGTAGAAGCCTTCTAAAGTAGCCTCTTTCTTACAAAAGTGGACTATCATCGTCTTCTTATAGACTAACACTGTTGCTTTGGGAGCTTATATTCATATAAAGCCAAATGCGAGTTTCAAATCTTTGAGGTTTCATCTGACCTCAAAACTGGCTCTAATTTGACCATGGATGACAGGTTTGTTAATAACTATATACCAGTGGTTGATATTGAGGGAAATTTTGCCTTCCTTGTGCAGAAATAGCCAAGAAACAAATTGATAAATATGGTCCGATGTCGCATTTGTGGCCTACGTGTCACTTATAGAATATGGCCCAAGCCGATTTCACTGGTTCAAATTGGCAACGAGTTCCCAAAACTGGCCCCTTAATGACCCTAACTGTTAGAATATTTTGACCACTGCTATTACCTAGTTGTGAGGAATTACAGAATCCTCCTTGGTGACAATTTTAGACATATAAGCCAATAGTCAGAGAAAGCATTATGTCGAGTCCAGGTGTACTGATGACCTACTTGGCCTCAAACCCTACCCATTATGGCCCCTCACAGTGGCCAGCTATTGTACATAGCAACGAATTTAGGGTCTTAGTGGTTCTTATCACATTACCTTCATTTCTTAAAGCGAGCCTTTGAAAAGCTAAAGAAATTAATGACAAACGCCAATTTGTGTGTTCCATGCAGTCTATCAAACCCCAAACTAGACCCTTACAATCCCCAAAAGACCCCAGCAATCCCATTCCTAGTTATGAAAGCCAGTTTTGAAAGGTCACACAGCATTGTGTTTGACATAGTCACTAAAAACTGACTTAAAATCATTGGTTAGATCAAGCTTTAATGAAGTAGATTGCGGAGTTTGAAAACCTTGTCATTCTGACTCCTAATGGCCCATACTGACCCTAGAAGTGGTCAGTACGTGCCCACTTCTACAAGTCTTCATACCTTGAGCAGTCACAGTGACCTATTGGTATGCTACCAGTTCGGAGTTTGTCCTGGAGCCAAAAAAAAGCTTAGGCCAAGTTGAGTGTTCAACAAACCCTTAAGCAGCCCCGTGTAAACCTTTTTTATGGCAACACATACATTTGACAGACTATAAAATAAAAAAGTAGTTTAGATCACACACGATGACAACAGAAACGTTAAGATTAATGAAAATTACATGCAAATATATGTTTCAATTTTTAGGTACTAGTATATATTAAAGTACAAAATAGTGAATTTCCGTTAAGGGGGAGACAATCTGTACATTTCTTTGCACAGAAAATTGTATATCCTTGATTGAAATGATAAAAGCAGAGCTTTGGTTAATTAAATTATAAAATTGCAACATACACTATACATAATAAACGTTATAAACAGTTTTATAGGAGACAAATTAAAATGTGAGTCCTGAAATCAGGGGAAAATAATCAGTACCGCTTTCCAGAGTTATACAGCGGCCGTTTAACGTCCAACAAATGGAATGTTGTAGGGAACACTTTATGCTCTAACATGATATAGGTCTCAAAAAATCCCACTAGGGGGAATCTATGGTCTAGGTAGCCCATAGACTATTAAGAAAGAATTCACGTTAGTTAAATTATTATATTTCTTTAGATTGCAGCAGCGATAACATATCGCCATCAGGATATGTGTATTCTCCGCGCTATCCAACTGTATATCCTTATAATATGAACTGCAAGCAGTATATTGAGGTGCCCTTAAACCGATCCGTCAAGATAGAAATACAGGATTTTTGGCTAGAGACATGTTGTGACACTCTTCGTGTAAGTAGTTTTACACTGCCTATTAGTATTTACTTGAATGTTTGTATGTAGTTTACTACTCTTGTTTTTGTCTTTCTGTCTCTATTTTTTCCCTTTCATGTCGTGATTCACGTTGACAATGTATATGATGAGTGTTCGTTGGAAAAGTGTGGCCCGCAAATTTGTTTGTTTGTTTGTGGTTTGATACATTAAATTGAAATATTTAAATAGATTGATTGTATTTGATACAGTCGGTTGACTCGAGAGGTAACGCTTCGGACTGGAGTGAAAGAGGTCCCTCATTAATTCACTTGCTCTGACAAGGAATTTAATGCTTGATTTTTGTTCCAAATTCTATTATATGTCATGATGTGTCATGACGTGTTTCCATTTCGTATGAAATGCTATTATTTCAGTTTACTTAACATACTGATAAGCTTGTGAACACGTATAAGGGTATGAAAATACAAAGATAACATCTTTAATCCTTTTATTGAACATCAGAATACAAAAGCTACTAGAAACAAATATGACACCTTGAGACATGTTAAAAATATGTAGTGTTATTTAAACCCGTGACCTCTCGCAAGTTAGGCAAACCTGTTAAGACCACATTCATAGTTGACTGTATATCATTAAGTTATTTAACGTCATCAACGTAATGAATGTAATATATATAAACATTTTCAAACATGGGAAAAGCAGTATTAAAACAAAGTGTTTTAACATTATTTAAATTTTTATATTGTACTTGAACGTTTCTTATACATCAGGAACTAGGAGTCACTGCTAATTGAGGATTTTAAAATAGCATGGGATTAAATTTGGTTGCAAGATGCTTGCAGTGCATCTTTTAAAAACATTTTGAAGATTTGTACTTAAACTTAAAACTAAACTTTCATTATTGCTAACAGATATATGATGGTGGAAACGCAGGTTACCCTCTCTTGCACACATTTGGCGGCACCACTCACACAGGCTATGTGGTGTCCAGTACTAATCAAATGTTCCTTAACTTTATGAGTGACGGCATCTATAACTACAAAGGCTACAAAGTGTTATATCGTGAAGTCCAAAGTAAGTTCATAACATAATTACTATGTATAGTAATGCTGAATTTTATTACATTTCAAAATCACGGCAACATTCATATTGCGAGGAAAATGTAAAGACTTTTTGACGACCAATATATATTCTTGCATGGTACATGTATAACACATATTAGTTTATGTTTTATCGTAAGACTGTAGTGTGAATCCGTTTGCTATGGGTAATGGTACCTACGTTACATCGTGGGGCAACTACTACAGCTCCGTGGCAACGTACACATGTAACCCTGGCTGGTACATTGATGGGCCCGCCACCAAACAATGCTGGGACCACACAACGTACGGTGTCGGCGAGTGGCCGGCGCCTCCCGGCTGTTATGGTAAAGACAATATGTTTAATATTAATTTTTATTAAAGTTTGATATTTACATCATTGATAAATGTACGGTAAAATCAACTCTTCGGGACCATGAAAATGTGTTCCTTATAACCGGAGTTCTTTATAAACGTATAATTAACTAGTTCCTAAGTAAAGATTTGGGAATGAAAATCAGTTTATAAAACCAGAAGTTCCTTATAAGCGGATTCCTTATCAGCGGACTTTACTGTAATATACTTATGTTATTCATCTATTGTCTTGGTAAATGTCACACAATCCTCAGCATCTATCGTACGAACTCCATTTTAAATCTCTTGACTGATTGATCTGTCACTCTAGACCGCATCAGTAATTGTAATAAAAAGCCCTGACAAAATACAGTGTATAAACGTCTTCCCGCTATTTCGAAGCTTCGTAGTTGTCCCTATATTGATGTATAACAGTGGGATTTTGCACATATTATATCGTGAAAATGGGAAAAATGACCAACCAGACTTAGTAGATTCGTGCTATTGTAATGCATGCACTTGACCACAGGCCAGGTGTCGTGTGTTTCAATATTAACGACACAAAACATATTGCCGAATCTAAACTGTCACACCGTATTGCACCATTCGGGAGTTTTCTCATTTTTGTTTGGTCATCTGGGATCATGCACTATATGTTATGATATGAAAAAGAAATACGCTCATGCCATATGCGGCTTCAGTGGTGTGGCTTCTTTCATCACCATTGATGAGCAGCTTCCGTAAAGCCGAGGCTGCTATTTTCCGCATGCAGGCTATGCCTCATGAAGACTTCCCTTTTTCATAGATTGATAAACATTTTTTTTACCTATTCAGTAACTCTGAAGTTGTCCTTTATTTAATCTCACACTGTTATTTGCAGATTGCAATACCACCCACAGTGGAATGTCAGGCATAGTTTACTCAGCATTCTATCCAAACAACTACATGAATCTCGGGCGATGTGAAATCAAAATATCCGTTCCGATCAACCACACGATTATGCTTGTCGCCAATTACTTTAATACGGAACTGTGCTGCGACTTTTTGGCGGCACGTTTTATTTTGTTTCTTTTGTTCTTCTAAATTAGTGTGACCATTTATATTGCTTTAACGTTAATAAACTTGTCGCACATTTTATAACTAACGTATGTATTCGAAAAAGTTTTTAGAAATAACAAAAATCCTTTAAACAACACTCTCTTCTTTGAGACAACTGATAACAATTCATTTGTAAGAGTTACCCAATTGCATTCTAGATATACGATGGCCCCTACTCCACTGCTGCCCTGCTGGCCCAAGTGAAGGGCAACCTGACCTTTCCGCCATACATCCTGTCAACTGGCAAAGATATATACATGTACTTCTTCTCCGATGCCGCGAACACCTTCAAAGGCTACAACATAACTTACGAGGCCAAGCACTGTACACTTACATCACAGTTGTTTTAATTGATAACAGTAGAAACAAGATTAAGATATACGTGTACACAAACTAAAATAATCAAATCCTTAAAATTAAGTATTTGTGTATCTATATATATACTATACTTTGTTACTATATCTAGTAACAAACAAATAAGGGTTCGTGTATTATTGTTCATAGATTTGAAAAACATTTAAATGTTATTTCTCACTTTAGAGTCACGGTGCATAGTACATGTTGTTTTATACCGTTAATTAAACAGTGTGCGACTTTCCGCCCACTATTGGCAACGGCACGTACACGCAGACAAAGGGCAACACTTACGGCTCAGTGACGACCTACGCGTGTAACCCCGGATGGTACATGAACGGGACGGCCACAGTGACGTGCTGGAATGACAGTGTATGGGTCGGGGCTATTCCAAACTGTTTTGGTAAGATGAATAGCAAATAAATATACCCCTTATACCCTTATATACAGGAAAGTATTCTTTCACATAATACAATAAATTGTCATCTTTTGAAAATCGTTGCCAACGTTTTTTTTAGAAGGATAAGCTCACACATTTGCTGAGGACAACATAAACCCTCATACTCATAACTGTTATCTGTTACAATTTAAAATGTTATCAACGACTTAAGATTTGTTGTTTGTCTGTTTTTAGAATGCAACGACACGTTTCTAAACACGTTATCTGGTTCGGTTCAGTCCCCACTCTATCCCAACAACTACCAGAACTTCATGCGGTGTGATATACTTATAAAAGCTCCTGTCAACTACACACTCATGCTTCAGTTCCCCTACCTCAACATGGCAACTGGCGATTCGCTTCAGGTAGGATCTTTAGCAATTCACATACATTAAACATAAAAGCACCGCTATGTAGCAGTTTCATAAACTTTAAATCATTAAAAAATCCTTAAAGTAAGTATGTCCATTCACCGAGCCATCTTTTACCAGGTTTGTTAACTCCATAAAACCGAGGCTGCTATTTCCAACCCACGTGCAGGCTAAACTTCCGGAGGACGTTCCCTTTCTTTCAGATTCTTAACTGATCATGTCAATGAACCCAGCATACTTTTTATATTTGAATTTCGCTTTGCCGTTATTTTCATTTTGTAACACATGTAATATCAATTTGTGTTTAAGATCCGAGATGGCAACACTTCTGCGAGCGTGTTGTTAAGCCAACTGGCAGGAACCACTGTACCGCAGTATATATTGTCATCGACACCATCAATGTTCCTGATCTTCACATCAGACGCTACAAATGTTTTAAATGGTTACAGTGTTACTTGGGATGCTAAACTAAGTAATTTCTTTTTTCCACCTGAACTTTCTGAAGTTTAAAATGCTCTTAACCACAAACTATCGACATTTAAGAACATTTGTTTCTTCTTCAAAGAAACCGTTGAATTGTGATAAAACCGTACTTAGTTTCTTTCTTCTTATTTCTTCGATCCTTAAATGAAACTTTGTAATGATTACCGTGTATGTTTCGTTGGTAACTTTTAAGATTGCCCACCGCCTTCTTCCATTGGCAACGGCACGTACACGCAGACAAAGGGCAATATTTACGGCTCAGTGACGACGTACGCGTGTAACCCCGGATGGTACCTGAACGGGACGGCAACAGTGACGTGTTGGAACGACAGTGCATGGGTCGGGGCGATTCCAAACTGCTTCGGTAATAATTAAAAACGTACACACGATAATGTACGTGGTTAACTTATTGTAAATAACATTAAAATCATTTTATTATATTTATTGCAAACACTAGTATCTTTATTAAAATTCATGCAAAACAACTCAGATTCGCATATTAAAAACGATATGATATACGCTGCTTTTCGCTGTCTGTTTTTAGAATGCAACGACACATTCCTTGACACGATGACCGGGTTGGTCCAGTCCCCACTCTATCCCAACAACTACCAGAACTCTATGCGGTGTGATATACTTATAAAAGCTCCTGTCAACTACACACTAATGCTTCAGTTCCCCTTCCTCAACATGGCAACTGGCGATTCGCTTCAGGTAGGATTGACAACAAATTACAACAAATTACAAAAAAGTAAAAAGCATAGCTATATAGAAGTTTCGTTTACTTTAAGTCATTAAAAAGACAGCTTATGTCTATTTATCGACTCAGTTTAACCAATTTAGTTTGATTGTATTTCATAAACATGCCCTAATTTATTGTTCTATTCATTCTTAGCGGAGGTAATTAAATAAGGACTTAATTCATTAATATAATTTTATCATATATGCCCGTACAGGTGATTTACTTCTTGTTTTATACGGCTGAATGCTAAACATAAATGACTGACACTATGTAAATAAAGAAAAGCTTGAATATTTGCTGTAAAAATGTATAAGTGTATCATTTAAAGTCCATTCCAGTAGTCAAAACGTATGTAGTTATATTTTTTGGTCGTCTGGGATATTTCTGCTGAACAGTTAGGGTGGACAGTGTTGTGGAACCTTTCATTACCGTTAATGGACAGGTTTAACAAAGCCGAGACTGACATTTTCTACGTTCAGGCTATGCTTCCTGAGGACGTTTCCTTTCCATCAGATTCTTTACTGATGATGCCGATAAAGCCAACCTACTTTTTATATTTGAATTTCGCTTTGTCGTTATATACAGTTTGTAATACATGTATACATTGTTTACAACAT
>Ga0224511_10002039_pt1 | contig 13128 bp, 4 predicted proteins | sample SF_May12_sed_USG_2_FD_169988 | JGI IMG/M metagenome (GOLD analysis project Ga0224511, IMG submission 169988) | Sediment microbial communities from San Francisco Bay, California, United States - SF_May12_sed_USGS_8_1 | ecosystem: Environmental > Aquatic > Marine > Sediment | place: USA...
TAAACGATTTTTTATTAAACTGTACATAAGCTGAGTAAAAACTAGTAAACAATAAAAGCCTAAGTCTGTATTGAGAAATACGTAATCTGTTTGGGGAGGCTATAAGAATAACCTTACACCTTGTAGAAGATATCTTAAAATAGCAACATTCTAAAAATAGCGGGGAATTCCTGACGTCATTAGTGTTTTCCGTACCTTTGCGCGGTGATAAGGCTAACGGTGTTCATCGAGGAATGAACTTCATTCGTCCGGTAAAGGATATTGAAGCAATGGAAATAGAGGTGTAAATATAATTAGAACAAATCATTCACTTCGAATGTTACACCATATTCATGCGCGATATGTATCACGATTCCGCGCAATCGCCAACGCAGCGATCTCCATGTTCAGTAGGGAGAATCTCTGCCACCACACAGAAATCCTTCCAGATCTGTCACTACTGTCACTTTAATCGTAACCACTCGGCCGTTTCCGTCCTTTCGCCGACGGGTCCCGATTGCTGTCACTAGTTAACATTTTACAATCGGAACTACTCGGCCAATTCCGCATCACTGTAAAATGTGCTCATATTGCTTCTGTCACATGGTCTGACTATCGACAAGTGATTTGTATGATGGCAGTGGTTATATGCCAGCGAAGCGATGTCGTAAACCCTGCGCGGAGTTTGGATTCCGCGGGTTATAAAACAATTATTACCGCATAACCTAGAACGGCTCCAATTCGGGTGTGTCTACAATAATTTAGGGGGGGAAGGGGGGCTACTAAAACCAGGGATCGGATGGGGCTGGTTTATGACGATATAACAAGTATATAATATATTATTATGATAGTATATAATATATAATATAACATATGTCATAAAACATATATTTTTGCTTGTTATTTTTTTAATTATTATTATCCACTTTAAATAGAATTAGATATATAATTTCATATAATACATTATGTTATAGTATTTATCATAATATATAATATTGTATAAGGTTTTATACAACCTTCTATATTATGGTAAATATACTTTACACTTTGTTATAAAAATGTTTATATAATGTTATATTAAAATATATGTCGTATTACATAACGTCATATATAACATTATATATAATAATTAATGTTTTTTATGGCCGATCCTTCAGTACCGTCATTCTTTTGATTATATTAAGGGGAGGTAAACATAAAAAACATTCAGTACTTCATTTTTAGACGTTTATATTCAAAAATATAGAAACAATTAAATTTACATGGCTAAAATGTAAAAATAAACTATTAAATACAATATTTGTCATTAAGTAATTAAAACCTTAATATTTTAGAGTTGACAACAGCATTCTTCATTCTTAGTTGGTAATCCTTAATGTACATTACACCGGACCTCCCATTTCTAAATATGCATACTCCGTTTACTAATGAAAGGATTAGCGTATACTTGGACAAACATTACCGCATGTTCTTGAATACAAATGTATATAGGATTACTTTGTTAAACAAAAAAGCCACTTGTCTAAGGGCGTGGCAACAGTAGCCTCTGCGTAATGTCAATTCCATGCATGCGATTCAAAACGATCTAAGTGTCTAACTTGGCGAATATTTCTTACCAGACAAGAGCACGTTAAATATACAAGAAGGCGGAACGAGAAAAGTGTTGTCCCTCTTATGTCCTTAAGTAGTCATGCTAAATAGTTGGTTTCGTTTTCTACGTATATGGAAAGTTAATATTTAGTTAATTGGTCAAACGCACCTCAATGGACAATACATCTTATTAACACCGGTTCACCAATAGTACGTGATTGTAATAATAATGATTGAAGCAGTTAACTGGATTTCCTCAGGGCGGACAGCATGACTATGCAGTCCAAATGAACGAGGAAAAACAATAGTCAAACTATTTAAAACCATACATGTGCAAAACCATATTGACAATTATATTTAACCAAGATCTGCTTTGTATGTTTGATCGAAAATACTGTTCGTATTCTTTCACTACAAAATATTTGGTCTACTTTAATAAAACACAACATTATTAAACACAACCACAAATATCATCCACACGTAAAACATTTTATTATCTCATTATATCAACTTCACTTTTCGTAGTGTATTTGTACAATTGTAATACGATTGTAACTATTATGTATGTTGTTGAATAAAAGCATCAAACACAAAATAGTTTGTGCTTCACTTTTTTATTTTTTAATTAATTAACATGGACTTAATATTTTACAAAGCCCAAATACTTTTGTAACATTCTGGCAACCAATTCTTAGAATGCGTGTTTATAGCTTATTCTGTCAGTCTGTATAATGTTCTTCAGAGGAAGCCATGCACATGATTACAAAAGAGCTAGTACTTTGTAAGATATGCCGTAATCAGCTGATTTGGTCAAGCGATAACAATAACGTTAAGCATATTGGTACATTAACTTATACAATATTTAGTCGACCAGTTGTTTAACTTGATTTAAAAAAGGTTTTGTTTTATCGTCGAATATAATATTACAATCTTTATTCTGCAGAAAGATTTAGCGTACACAACAACATACTTAATTTTAGTTATAAAGAAAACAAAAGACACTTCGAAATCGTGTAAAGAAATGTAATCATTGTATATTTCATCAAAAAGGCTATCCCGTAAAGGACACTGACATTCTGGTGGAAAAAGCCCGGGGTCAATTTATTCAAAGGCTTTGACTTTTTGTTTAATTTTATATGTATGTCCATTCAGACAATCATAGAGTACGCTTCGTGTAGTGGATAATGCGATGGTCTTATGCACGTTGTGGCCGCGGTCGCTCGGGTAATATTTTTCTCCTGGTCTTTTTTGTATATTATGTTGCAAATTGTTTACTACGTCGTCGCAACACCATGGAAGCAAAAGTCTAGGTGTATCAAGTTAAGCTCAACTCTGGTAACCATCTAAGATTTTCATGAAAAAACACAATTGTGACCTAATGACAAGTTTAGACAAAAAAGGTCTACAAATGTCATCTCAAAACATATCTTTAACAAACTCTATGAATGGCATCTGAAAACAAATCTTCATATAGCTCTGCAAATGTTATCTTTAAACATATTGTTGTAGAAACACATATTTCATTAATATCTTGCATAATTGTTCTATTTACATTTCCTTATTAAGTACATCCAGTAATAGTGCAATTTAGCCTCTGCAATTTTAATTTGCTATTTAAAGATTTAGATCTATTTAAACTACTTAAATTAAAGTGCTCATTACAGGGTCTAGTCATTCCAATGTGTATAGTCTGTATACACTTTTGTTTAACCATGTTCTTTTTTTTGTTTTTTTTTTTGTTTTGTTTTTTCATTTTAAATATGCATTGTTTTGTAACCATGGAAGCTATTGTTTACCTTTTTCATTTATATAGTTTAGTGTAAGCCTCTTTAAAGTGACCAGTCCAGGCAATTTATTTTTAGAACTCTACTAAATTTAGGACACTCAAATATCAGTCTACTGATAAGACTAGGGGCCATTGTTTATTCAACGAGACACTTTTAAACTACAGTTATTAAGTAGTTCTTGTTTTATAGTGCACGTTTTCTGTGGTCATTGTGTTGTATAATTATTCTTTTATATTCTTGAACATTTAATTCTTTGTGTGTATTAATATTATAACATGAAAAGATTTTACCTCTGTGAGGAGCAGCCATTTTGAAATCATTTTGTGAGGAATTTTAATCCACAATCCATTTACTGCCATTTTTATTATTTCTAATACATTTTATTTTGTTAAACTTTTACTTTTACAAAATGTTTATAATTATTTCATGTCGTATCATGTAAATACTTTGTGTTTTATTATTGTTTACTTAAACGTTTAGAGGGCAAGCTATTTTTATTCAATGATCTTAGGCTTTTCATTTTACCCACCACTAAGTCGAAGTATAAAAGCCAGTGCATTTCACTGCTGAGGCATTCAGCTCCTGATCACTAGACCAACAACAACTAAGAAGAACCACCCTACTAGAACCATCTCAGAGGTGCAGCATTCTACATCTGGTCTTGACCTTCTACACCTTCACACTTTTCACAACATCATAAGAAGAGCAACAGAGTTCTTACTTTCCAGCAGAGAAAGAATCTTACAAAATTTCACAATCTCACCAGTAATTGCAATGACACTTGCACCTAGGGTCTAAAACCACACTTAAGCATGTGGTATTTTGGCACTGCCCTGCTCTATATCATTCCAGATTTTTTCAAGCTTACTATTATTCTGATACCTTTTGCACTCCTGATTAAGATATTTTTGTATTATTAGGCTTGCCCTCACATTGTCCTGTTTATTAATAACATAACATTTTTTAGTCTGAAAAACATTTCTGATGTGAACACCTTTTGTTTTGTTCTTTATCATTAAATTGTTTTGTGAACTTTGTTTATTCTGGACCATTTTCTAAAATTAAAATCATTTGTTTGAACATTAAACTGATAGTTTGTCTTTTGTGTGAATCTGTCCGGTCATAATTAATTCGGTCAGTAGCTTAGCACACCAGTGTACATCACTGTTAAATAATTATTCATAAATACTCATAACTCCATAAATCGAAGTGCCAACGCTCGCAACAATGTCTTTAAACTCCAAATGTTATGTTGTTGATTGAGATGCCAAAGTAGACGGAAGAACAGGAAAGAAACTTAAATGATAACTGACTTACATTGTACTACCGATTCGCATCCGGGAACCGTTGTAATTGAGTGTTCGATGTTATTTCTTCACACAAAAAGCTAGGTGTAGTTTTGTAGAAATAGTAGTTTGTTTATCACTTCAGCAAGGTTGTAATATCAAACAAAACACATTGTAAGTAGATTATGTGTAGATCCTGTATTTTGTTGACTAAATTGAGATAGATAAAACATATTTTTTTATTTAGCTATGTATATATATACATTTTATAAATATATTTTTATTGCTTTAGATCTGAAAATTTTCACATAAAAAGAGGTTTTGACATTAAGAACAACAATAAATTGGTATTGAAAACAGCACCAATATAAATATTTAAATGGGAACTGACTCATGGATTTTCTCAAATTACAATTGCAAATACACACCTTTTACTTTAATTACTTGCTGTATGTCAGTTGCATTAAGCATACATGTAAGTTTGGTATTTAGTATCTGCGTGCATTATACTGGTGTATGTTCTTCATAATTCTTTTTAAAAATAATGGGATTTGCATAAAACATTATTTAAAGTACGTGCTTGAACTTTGTTTCATTTCATGTTAAATGCTTTGTGTACAATATATTTTAAATCGCATGCATCATCAAAGTTGTTATCAAATTATTATAATATGTCTCGGTACATGAGTATTCCAGCACAATGGAAATACAGTTCTAGTCAAGTATACATTTCATTGTTTTAAAATATATATACAAGACACAATTACAACCCGCACCAAACATAATCACCCCGTATATAATTCCTAGTTAACCTCCGTTTATCACACACTCGTGTGTGCAGTCCATGCGGAAATACAGACTTAATAAAATCTGAGAGAAGGAAAAAGTCCTATGAAAGCATGGATTGTATGGTGAAAATATCAGCCTTAGATGTATTTAAGGTGTTCATCTGTGGTAATACATGATGCCATACCACTAACGCAAGTTTCGAATTATAGCCCTTAAATAACACTTAAAAGGTTAATTAAGGAAGAAACATATTTGTTAGATAAGCATATCAATTTAAACTGAAAAAAGTGTTTGTTTGTTTGTTTGTTTGTTTGTTTCTTTGTTTGTTTGATTGATTGATTGATTGATTGATTGATTGATTGATTGATTGATTGATTGATTGATTGATTGATTGATTGATTGATTGATTGATTGATTGATTGATTGATTGATTGATTGATTGAGACCACAGGGTAGTATAAAGTTGAAGTTGATTCATAAATACTTCTCAGCGCAGCTGTTAAGGGTCGCTTTTGACCCAGGGGTTAAGTTGAGATATGGTCAAATTGAATGACAAAGATTGTAAGCGAAGCTCATTTTAAAAACGAAAACTCAATATTTTAGAACAGGCTTTGCGACTGGAACAAATCAACAGCGTACACTGATATGTGTTGTCGAAAGAAGTCTTGAATTAATTATCACAGTCTGAGTAATCATGGCGGACATCTTTAAAATAAAAGTTTACACAAATGTTTGTTTACAAGGCAGAAAGTATACATTTGTGTTAACCCTTATTATATATATTCGTTATTATTAAACATTGTGTGTTTATTGACGTTTGGTGTTAAACCATCAGGAGACCTCTACTTATATGCAAGGTACCAGTCTATTCGAGTAATGATTATGCCTCGCGTGATGTCTGCTATGTTTACAGGCCTTCACATGCACTATAGAAAGTCCCAATGCACAGCTGACAGCGTAGTACGGTGGTAAAACAACTTTGGCCACGAAGTTATCTGATGCCTCCAAGCACGGGGTCGAGACCGCTCGAGGTAATATGTTGTTCACGTTGTTTTAAATTTACCTATGTTTCATAATTATGTTTAGCGCAGACTATTTTGTTTTCAAAATAAGTCTTGTTTTGTCATATTAAGAAGAACTTTCTTGCTTTTAGACGCATGGGATAAGTTTAAGGAGGTTAATTTAAGGTGACACATAATCACTGATCTAATAACAAGAATGCCAAAACAAAACTTCGTTTTGTATTGGAATATGTTTTACTTTGGCGCAGCAATGCGGGTCCGATATTTTGCCCGCACCTTGCTAGCAAACTCGTTTGACTACTTCTTAATGTAAACTAATAACAGTGACTAAGGGTGTTTCAATGTTATTTTTTTACACGCGTTTACATATTGTAAATGTTGCAACAGCGTGGTTCTATGTTTGTAATAATGTTTAAATGGGTGACATTAAAACGGTTAAATAGCTATATGGCTTACAATCATTTAGCTCGGTAGCCTAGAAGCTAGTAGACTACGTAACGAGAGTTCCTTGGTTGAAATCACATTACTGGGGAAAAGTAACACTACAGTGCGCAACCAATACCACGTGTGCACATTATAATGAGTCACAGTAACTAACAATAACTATACTACACTCAGAGGTACGTTACAATATATGGAGCTTGGTTAGGTATAAATCGCACAACCCCTTTAGTATCAATGGCACGACCCCTACATTAGTAACCCACACATTCTGACTAATTCATTAGGTTAAATGTGTGTTAAAAGAGTTTAAGATTTTTTTTAGGCAAACCTATTGTAAGGACTCTGTAAACGCGTTTTCTATCCCTTGCTGTCACAATAAAAACATTAATATATCTGTGCTCTGCAAGGTTTATCCAATAACGCCAAATTATTTGTTCCATTCCTTACAATCTTATTTAAGCAGGCATTAACACACATCTTATCACAATATCATTTCATTTGAGAAAATGTGAAATAATAGAAATGTTTTTGTGATTTAATTATTTAACATGGTGGTTTTACTTGAACCTTTTAAGGTATATCTTACAAGAGATCAGTATCATTTAATATACTTACTTTCTTAAGATGTTATTTCAGTCGGGCAATCTAATAATACACGAATATGGGGGTTAACTTTATGTTTACAAAGTTGAATACATAGAAATAACCTGTAAGACTAAATGACGTTTGATGCACTTTCGTCTTTGTAAATAACAAAAGTTAAACAATTTCAAAGGTGGGTACTTAATAATTTGAAATAAGATGGCTCATGTGTTTATCGCAATGTGTAAAGCATTAACAAACAATACAAAACTGCCAGTATGAAAATTCTATTGCAGATTTTTATAATGGCAATGTTTAAAGAGGACAATTGCTTTTTGAAAACGCTTGGTACACAAACAGTTAAACGGTAATATACTTAAAGGTGATATTTAAACAACATAACAACTTGTCTTTTGTTGTAGTAATCAGTGTGCATTACAAATTTATTATGGCGAACTTAAGAAGTTAATTGCTAGAATTTCCAGGAAAGTTCGATAACAACGTGAGTCAATTTCGTTGTCAATGATTGTTAATGCATTATCTAAAAATAGTGTTCTGGTAAGGTTAAACAATATAAAAGAATAAAAGATAAACTTAAAAGTAGGTTTACAAAATATGACGTGAGTGACATACTAAATCGTGAATACAGCCTTCGGTAATTACTTGGAGAGCTTATAATAGCAAATCAACCCCATGCTTTTCGCAAACAAACAACGAAATAGATTTTGCAGAGATAAGCCTATAATACGACGTATAACTGAAATGGCAAAAACATACTTATTATTTGTATAAAGTGATGTGAACGGTTTGGATATTATGCATATACATTTAAGTTAATATATTTTTAAATAAAATAGATTTTTTTTCTTCAATAAATATCCCATTGATAAGGCCAATGATGACCATATACAATGTAACAATAGCCTATCTATAACGTTTTAAAATGCGTTTAGCAAAGAACTTAGCAACATACTAACTTAATTATTTTTTAGTTGGTACATAAATGTAGAATGATCCTTATGTTCAAAAAGGCAATTACAGTTTGTAGTCAAAATACATTACCTTACCTAAACTTCCGAGGTACAACACAATTAGGGAGACCAATAAACGTTTTACTCATTTAGTAAAAAAGCCGATTGCTATTTTTGCGTACACCGCCTTGTGAATAGTTAGATATAATCGAACATTAGATATTGCAACATATTCCCTATAAACTGATTCATTATGTTTTACAGTTAATATTGTAGAAAAGGAAGTATATTTTTCAAAAATATTTTAATATGAGAATTGTGACTTCATTAGTGAAAATGGTGCCATATTTATTTGAGGTACGGAATTCTAGAACTTAAGAATTCCAATTTCGATATTCGCTGACATAAAGACTGATCTAGATTTGATGTGCAACTCATAGGTTCATGGACCACATGAATATACTGCACTTTTGATTAACGATGTTGTAACATTTATTTATTTAAGGAAATTTAAGTATTGTCAAATACATTTATATACTATAGTGATAGTAAAAATTGTGAAACCAATCGACTCCATTATTTTAAATGTAAATATTTAGATAATAACTGAAATAATAACCCTTATCTGAAGAAAGCAACACATAAACCATTTGTGGTGGGGAGAAAATATATGAATCTAAGAACCTAGGTTAAGAAAGTGCCTATAACTATGCCTATATTGTATTGCATTACGGTATGTGCTTAATATTCTACTGTAACAAACTATATTTGCAATTACGCACGTATTTCATATCATTATAGATAAACTGTGTTTTATAGCATCGTTCGGATTTATTTCACCACATTTACGCGCATATATTTTATACCTCGCAATTACATTGACATTTATACACGTATACAGGATAACACTTTCTGACAAAATATATTGGTTTTGTCAAGATACAAACAAACGCCGTGTTGAAAATTCGTAGGAAAATATTGGACTGTGGTATACCATTATATTTTAAACAGCTTCAACTGTTTTTAAGAAGCTTGTATTGTAATTCAACGTGTCCTTGGTGTTTGTGTGAAGATTATTCTAGAAAAAAAACATATTTCCCAATAACATGTTATCAGTCGCCGTTATATAGTAAATTGACGTCAACGAATGGTTTTCTTCAATGTGTATCAATTGAGTGAAGAACAACTATTTCAATACTGTTCTAAATCCGTTTATTTGAAGATATTTCTAGAACGGTACTTCACGTAGGTAGTAACAACGTTCAAAGCTAACAAGGTGCAGCTCAGATTTTATTCTCTGTCAAAACAAAAATAAAATGACTTTTACCTAAGAAAACTATTGACGCCTGTAGGCATAACTTAATTTCATTCATGCGATACAAAACGACCCTTACATTGCATTTGCATTCATGAACAGCTTCAATAAAACAGAAATATATGCTTCCTTTTTTCATTTTTATAATGTCGCAAAATTTCTTAACAGACAAGTGTGCGTTATACATGTATGTACATAAAGGCGGAATCATGAACAGAAATACCCAACTAAAGTACTTCAGTCATGCAAAATATTTGTTAACATACATGGTTACAAAATATTTAGTTAATTGGTCAAACGCACATCAAGGACAAATACGATTAATTACCACTTCACCGGTTCACTAATAGTACGTGTTTGTAATGATAATTTGAGTAGCCAATAACTGTTTTTTTCCTCAGGGCAGAGAGCATTAATATGCAATCCATATAATATGAATTGAAGAGATGTTCAATGAAAACAAATGATGCAAACATATATATGGTCAAAGTTAAAGCACCATGACAAAATAATAAAAGAGGGCATTCAATGAGGCTAATATATATATTGTAAATACAACACCCAATCTAGGTACAGGTCAATTTTTACAAAATACAATGCCAGTCGGGTCGACTTTTCAAAGACTGTCACAGAGTATGAGGTACGGAGGATAATTTATAGTTAAATATGATAAACATAAATGTTTAAGACCATATTGACAATTTAAGTTAACCAAGATTGACTTCATATCACATGTATTTAACATGTTTGGCCGAAAATACTATTCGAATACTCTCACTGCAAAATATTTTGTGCTTCACTTTATTTTGCCATGAAATATATAACTATGAATCTAACAATTTGATTTAATTCTATTCAATCAAACCTTCTGTACTTTAGTAGCGAACATGTAAAAACGCACGTAATTTTTTTTCAAACAAGTTGTTTCAAAGCTCGAAATGCTTTAGTCATGCCCATGCCAACTAATCCTTAAAATGCGTGGGTATAACTAATTCTGTATAATGTTCTCTAGTTGTTGTCATGCACATGATTACCAAAGAGCTTTCTTACTTTGTAATATAAGCCTTAATCAGCTGATTCGTTCAAGCGATAACAATAACGTTTAGTATAATGGTACATTAACTTATACAATTCCCAGTCAACCATTTATTTAGCTTGATTTCAAAATAAAACAAAAACAAGCTCTGTTTTATCGTCGAATATTATATTGCAAACAATCTTTATTCTGCAGAACGAGTTAGCGGGCAGAAAGCCATACCAAATATTGCTAATTAAAGACATACACGTTTCGAAACCGTGTAAAGAAATGTAATCATCAAACATTTTATCGAAATGTCTAGGCCGTAAATAGGGTCACTGATATTCTGTTGGATAAAGCCCAAATGCATCTTTTTCAAAAGCTTAATTAGATTTATTAGATTTTTCCCGTCATACATTTTATAAAAAAGATAACGCTATGGTCTTATGCAAATTGTGGCTGCGATCGCTCGGGCAATATTTTTCTCCAGTTATTTGCTTGCGTTTTATGTTGTAAATATAAATTGCGACACCATTGTAGCAGCTACCAGCTTCATGAAAACCAAAATGCGTGACCACTGGAATAGCGTAAAATAGGTCTAGAAATGTCATCTCAAACCACATATTCAAACAGGTCTACAAATGTCATCTTAAAACACATCTTCAAACTCCGAATGATTTTGTATGGAGATGACAAAATGAACGGAAGAACAGAATGGAACCAAACGTAAATGATAGCGTACTGACATACGATTCGCATCCGAAACGATAGTAATTAAGTGGTTTATTAGTGTGTTCTCATGTTAATTTCTTCACAAAATAGCTTATCGGTGTGCAGCTCAGACAATTTAGAACAAGTTGTGATTATTGTTTCAGCGTGGTTGTAGCATGTAGCAAAACAAATTGTTGGCCTTACATGGAGATGCACATTTTGTGTTTTTAAGGATTCAAATCATACTATACAAACTTACTAGGTGGTAAAAGGTAAAGTGTGGATTCACAGAGCTTAATATCGAATTAATGTTTATGTTGTGTGACATCGGATCATGACTCTACTGTGATGTCTTACCATAGTTAAAAATAAGTGAATATTGTGTTATTTAACTATGTATTTTCGGTACAATTAAGTAAAATTTAACCAGTATTGCTTTAAGTATGTGAATTTCCAAACATATATAAGACTTTTTGAACAAAAAGTACATCAATCTTATTCAGTATATAAGGCATTGTTTCATCAGTGTAGGACAAAACAACACCAGTATCAACAATGAAATTGGTATTGTACTGGATTTTGTCAAGTTACTCTTGCCAGTACACTTTCTTTTTTACTAGCTTTATGTCACGTGCATTTAGCATACATCATGGCTTGCTATTTGTTATCTACGCGTATTTGCATTATACTGGTGTATTAACAGCATACTGTTTTTTTAAACATAAAGGATTAGCACAAAACATTATTTAGTATTTTTGTCTGAATTTTGTCTCATTACATATTTAATGCTCTGTATACAATACATTTTTATTTGTATGTTTAAAAGTAGTAAACACATTATAAAATAACTTCTTTGTACATGAGTTTCCAAATCGAAGTGGTCATTTCATGGTTTTAAACAATCGATACATTACGACCAGGGGTGGCGAAATCTCAGAAATGTTTACTTGTCCACGGACAAGTGGTTATAAAAATGTACTTGTCCGTACCAATGCACTACTTGTCCGTACATTCATTAATAAAAACACAAGTATTTTAACAACAATGGTTTAATAATCACTTAAATCTGTTAAACCATAAAACTATCATGTAATTACTTCATGTTTAGTCAAATTTATCATATCACAATAACGAACGTAAACACGTATTTTAATGATTTTAGTCTTATGTTACAGTTGCTTTTAAAGACTGAAAGACATGCCAGACACATGTAACAATCAACTGTCCATGGTCCAGTTACTGCTGTGAACACTTGTCATTACACAATGCCTTCTTAAGTTTGTCTCTTGTAGCACTGTCACCCAGTTTGATCATTGCTTCAGAGAAAAGATCGGTGCTAGCACTGCTAGACGAATCGGGTGTTGCTGTTGTTGCAGTTGCACTTGGCGACATTGTTGTACTCGAGCCAGGCTGAACATCTGCTGCTGCTGCTGTTGTTGCTGTGAAAGGCTTTGTCCTTGGCTTGTGGTTCAGATGCCTTGAACCACTCCCACTGCAGCTGTTTAGCCAGAGATTCACACTATCAGTTGGATCAAAGTCCTTGACAGAGGGTCCACAAGTCACTATTCTTAACTGGTTTAGTAAGTTTTGTTGACCCAATGTGCTGCGGCCTGGGGTTTTGATGGCGTTCATGG
>Ga0224511_10002040_pt1 | contig 13127 bp, 6 predicted proteins | sample SF_May12_sed_USG_2_FD_169988 | JGI IMG/M metagenome (GOLD analysis project Ga0224511, IMG submission 169988) | Sediment microbial communities from San Francisco Bay, California, United States - SF_May12_sed_USGS_8_1 | ecosystem: Environmental > Aquatic > Marine > Sediment | place: USA...
GGCTCGACCATTGAGCGTAACATGACATCGGCCGGCGTTTGGCAGGACCATTGAGGGTAACATGACATCGGCCGGCGTTTGGCAGGACCATTGAGGGTAACATGACATCGGCCGGCGTTTGCACACATCAGACAGGCACTGGACGATTTTGGATTAAAATTTAAATCATACGATTTCAACGGCGACGGTCCGGGCATCGTAGGATGTTTGACAAGGCTTGTGAACTTTCAAAAATCTCTTAACAAATTGGCCGAATCTGTTTCTGTGAATGAATGATGGCGAAATTTGATGTAAATGTATACATTATTGCACGTGAAAATTCGTCTAAAATAACCTGGGCACCGTACGGTGTCCGGCTGATCTCTAATAACGCCGGCCGGACATCGTACGCAGCCCGGCCGGGCATCGACCGATGTTATCATATACAGACGCCGGCCGGCGCTCGTACGATATGTGACCACGCAAGAGGAAATTCCTAAAAATCGTCCGGTGACCGGGGGATTATCAAATTCGCCGGTGATGTGCAAATCGCTGAAATAGTACGATGTCAGTTTTATTTGTGACCATAGCGTTAATTTCATTTATATACATGTGTCTTTAAATATGCTTTAATTTGTTATTTGTTGTGTTTAATGTTGTTGTGTTTTGCTGATAACGTCGTGCATTTTCTTTATTACAGGTAATGCATTTGATACTTACATTGTATCATTATAACAATTTTTAAATGCCTCTATTAAAAAACTTTTAGTGATAACAAAACATTTTTTGAAATGTTCAGAGGCAGTGACAAAGTATCAATTTTGGCCATCTCATATTGAGTACCTGAAACAGACAACAACGGGACAAGTGGGCACTTGTTTGCATATTGTGGCTCCTTTCAGGCTACACTCGGGTGAAAACTTTGAGTAAGCCTGGAATGTCTTGAATGCTTACGTGTAGGAGATAATGGCTTACAGCGTCATTACACTGTCGCGAGTAATGGCTTTGACCAAACGTTGTCTGATATGCCGTGTGCACTCAACTTTACGTCTCAGTCCGTCCCTTAGGATGTTTAATTCCTGATCATGATGCTTGAATTGTCTGAATTTCTTACTAATCTTACTAATGCTTGCCCTTCTCAGACGATGAGATGTTGACTTACTTTCGAAAAAGTTACAGAATACATGTACTTGTTTTGTGTTCTATCAAAGAGAGGAAAGTTCATAATATTGGAAATAGAATAGTGTGTACATGTATACCACGTTAACTTATATGTAGTATGTTATATGTATTAAATATAAAAAAGGTGTAGATGATTTGGTAGGAGTTAACAAGAAACGAATCCATGTAGGTCCCTAGTCTAAGCCTAGGACTATTGAGACATTGAAACTTTTCGCGTTTTAACACTGATAAAGCCATATCACGGCGATCACACGAACAACTCACACTTCCTTTCTGGAAAAATAAACCGATGTCACAGTAACTGTGCAAAAATCACTCGCATCAGTAACAGGCACCTGTTCTTTAGTCAGGTGTGTGGCGACTGGCCTCAGACATTATATAAATAGATCCATAGCTGGCTATGTGTGGTTAGGCCTAAATCTATTGTTATTCAAAGTGTTGAATGGGTTTATGGATAAATCAATTATGACTACATTCTCAAACAAGGGAAGAGAACAGAACGACGAGGTTGGGCTTTCGATCCCTGAATTCATGGTTCCACAATTTTTTAATCTCCGCCCACATTTATTAAAATCCATTGTTTATGTGATAAGGGTTATCACAAACAGGAAGTACGCTTTCTATAGTACTTACTGGGTCAGATTGTCACCTGACAATATATTCCTAATCCATTGGATTAAAATTGACCATGTACTGTTATAAATGAACATGATTGACAGTTGTGAACCTTTCTCGACTGTCAATCTTGATCATTTATAAAAATATATTGTCATTCTAAATCCAATGGATTAGGGCTATGGTTATCTGGACCTGACCTACTTTATACAAAAGAAAGCAAAATTTCTGTTTGTGCTAAATTAATCACAATAACAAAATGGAAGGACATTATTATAGGGAAGGAGAAAGTGTTTGTGGAACGGTGCTTTGTATCACTGGATACATTTCCCTTTCTTTGGTATAATGAATTTGTATAAGAACCTTACAAGGGCTACTAAAAATCGGTACTGGCCGGAAGCAGAGACCGGCTTTTAGGATTGATCGATTGTGGATACCAAACAATTTTCATGACGTTTTTTACACGTAATAGTATAAATAATTTAACCGTTTAAAACACAATAAAACATCATGTTAATTCACGAACTGGTTTTGGTTAATGACATAGCCCGACACAGATAATGTGTCGCGAGATGAGGTCTGGGCCTCGGCTTTTAGCAGTCGCCATTGTTGTTATGTATGGCTGAACAGGAATGTAGGTTGAACGTTTTAACGTTTATAAAAATAACATGTTCATGAGTAAATGTGTGATTCAAGGGAAGTGTCAATGTATACAAGACATATGAATACATCAATCGTGTACATTTCATGTGCGAAACACGCATGTAACACAACAATATTGATTTGTGAAAAATGTCTTTATTTGTGTGTGACACCAGGTCAGGCTGCAGTTGAGTCCCTTTAAGTAGCATTATCAGACATAAGTCAGAGACATACTGCAAGCGGCATTTCTGGTGAACGCCTATGGCAATAAATGAATCTCATCATACCTCTTGTGTTCCATAATTTGTGTGATTTTCTGGCAAATCCATATGGTGAAGACAAGATTAAGTTATGTCCCTACAGGCTGTAAGCTCGGTAAAGCAAATTACTGCTTTGTCGCAATAACGCATAATCCATCTATTTAGATGGCGCGATATTGCGGAAATAAGCAAACTATACTATTACATATGTGTTTATGCCCCACCAACTGATATTTATGTCATTAGATTTAAAAGTGTGATTGATCGAACAAAGAATGTACAAGGATTTACAATTTATTCCAAATTAAAAAGCGAGAAACAGACAAATTCTTGTAACACATTATACACATATTTTTCTTTCATTTATTTATCAAGAGTGATCAACTGTGTCCGTAATTGACGGCAATTGTCTTTAATTTGCATTATTTAAAGTCAAATTTCATTACTTTTAAACTCAATTTTGCTAGTGGGTCACCCAGTTGTCATCCCCATGAAGTTTATTAAATTGGAACAAGCGGTTTAGAAGAAGAGGTCGTTTGAAGATTTACCTTTACAATACAATGTTGACTTGTGGCTCCAGAGGCAGGGCCTGGTTTGACCCTAGGAACATAATTTGAACAACGCTGGTAGATGACCTCTAAATGACCTAATATAACAGCTCTGGGTCTCGTGGTTTCAGGCAAAAGGAGTTTTGCAAAATGCATTTTGAAAACATTTTGTGTGTCCCGTGACTTTCTTGTGCAACCGACTGGAACAAATTTGTCAAATTTGCTACATTGCCACATAATAACTATTCCCATTAAGGGTTTTTATTCATAGTTGAAGTCTTGTGTTGGAAGTTCCACCCAGTGTGAAATTTAATATCATAATCACTGACCAAAATAGATAATACTAAAGTTTTTTGAATAGCAATGTATTTTACAAAGTGCGCATTAGTCTTGGCCGTTTGCTTACAACAGAAATATCTCAATCACATTGAATATTTTGACGTCTACGTTGCAAGTCTTGACTAAAACGTACGGACACTGTGTTAAATTAGGTGCTTTTTTCTCAGGCAAGACAGACTTGGGCCCATGTGTCAATTTCTAATCAGTTGATATCATTAAATGACAATCTTAATTCTAGTGTTCGAATATCAAGGTCAACGCCAATTTATTTTAAAAAGGAATGTCCTCAAAGTGGGGGTCTTGTCAACATTCTTGTATCAAGTGTATCTTAATGGCCTGTTTAACGACCTTGAAAGGAGTGGCTTTATAACGAACGTCATGTCTATATCCTGGGGCAACCCTCCTTTCGCTTACAGTATTTCACTCCTTTCTTTGACATCATGTTATTTACAGAAGTTGGTTGATATTGTATTCCGTTATGGCTAACATTTAAATGTTTCCATCAATGTTTAAGAATCTAGCGTCACTGTATCTATGAAAAGCCGCTCTCAACCAAGTCTTTATATTATGTATGGTCATCGCCCCATCATTCAGACAGACAGTTGTGTTCACATTGCAACTAACAGAATATAGATAAAATAAATCAGCGCTTGCAGATAGTCCAGAATTCTTTATTCCCTCTGTTAAAACAATGCTAGCATGCCGAGGGAGTAAAAGTTCGTGGATTTTTTTCTCTAAAATCGTAATACTTGTAGTTTGGTATGGCTCTGAGTAATACTTATAGAGTAACCGTACGCAAACCACCATCTCGGTTATTTCACGTTTCCTACAATATGCAGTCAATCACATTCACGGGATACAAACCACTGCAAGGTCTGACATTTTTTTATTGAGGTATAACATTTAAAGGACAGTGGTTTAATTTTGTCTTACATTTTCGCTTTCGTGCAAGAGTAAAACCTTAAAGCTCCCTTTTGTTTTGTTTATATCTTTGTTTTTAAACAGCTAGAATCCTAACTGCAGGATTTTTCTTCTATTCAATTATGCTATTCTTTTGTTGATTACGTAATTACACGTTCTTTTGGAAAACATTTTTACTAATAATTTTCATATCGTTAGTCCGAGGTGTGTTTGTACATCTCCTTTAGGAATGTACATTGTGTTTGTATACGTATGTATATAATAAAATAATAATAATGCCGTATTCTTGTTTTGATATTGTTCCGTTTCTTAACAGTACATATCTATTTTTATAATAAAACATCTTATAAAGTCTTATCGACGTATACGTTAATTATACGTACGTATTGGTTTCACATCATTTTTTCTTCCCCACATATATCGTATATGTGCATTTTTGTCTTAAATTTTGTCACCATTTTTATCGTTTTTGCTCTTTTGATGATATATTTGCTTTATGGTTCTCACTCATCGTTTACCGAGGAAATCAAGAAGAAAGGTTTTCTGATACAAAACTTAATATCGAAAACGTATGTTTCACAAACTCATGTCCGTACTATCGGGTTCAGTGTCCAGAAGTTAACTTTATTTTGTTGATTAACGATCTGTTTCGTATAGCACTGTGTTTTATACCAGATATTTGTCCGATATTGTTCAAATATGAATTACACGAATCTGTTAACAATCTCCTGTCATCGCAACATGTAGTCCCTTCTAAATGGGAGTAAACGTCAAAGGTTAAACGTTCTATACTCAGACGTTAGATTGAACTGTGTAATCAAAACATGCATTGGACAGTGCTTATATATTCTTTCGGATACTGCACCTGGCCATTGAACATTTTATTGTTTTAACTGCGTAGGATAGATGGTTCAACGGGAGCTACATTTTATTGAACGGTTTGTTCATTTGGGTTTAAAAGTGATTTTAAGATGCTTTTTCTGTATTTTGATACATAACCTGTCACAAATTTTGCAGTATGTTAAGTATACTCTATAAATAAAACTTGCAAAACAAAAAGAATCGCAAAATTCCATGACAAATAATCAAATAATGCGTTTTGGACAAAAGAAGTAAAACCACAACCACAACAAAACAAAGCAAGCAAAATAAACAATAATATATGTTGTTTCGGTGGTCCAATGGTAACGCATCACACTGTAGTGCGAGAGGTCCCCGGTTCGTTTCCCGGCTCTGACAAGCATTTTTTAAATGTGCTTTTTGTTTTGTTGTTGTTGTGTTTTTACGTTTTTGTCCAAAACACCGTATTTGTCATGAAATTTTTGCATTTCCTCATTGCAATTACAAGGGTATCAAGATATAGAATTAGAATTGTTAATGGGCTTGTCATTTGTGTGCAAATTGTCTTCTGTGCAACAACAGTTTACACCGGAACACTGTGCTAGTTATCGGACATGTTCAGTGACACAAGATAACCAGCTGTACACTCCATGCTCCAGGAGGAACGTGTGCACGTGATTTGTGAGTGCCCGCCTACGTCAGCGGCCAACTCCTAGTTCGCGGACTCTCTCGACATGCAATGCATTTAAAAGGTAGTCAGTGTGTCTTAAACGCCTGGAGTAACTTATTTGTATTCATGTTTTGTTGTTAACCAACATATTTAAAAAAAGTTGCAAGGGCGCGTAACCAGTGATTCTAAAAAAAATCAGTCTTCCGATTGGCCTAAATGACGTTGTACGTTATGGCGTTAATAACCTAATTAATTGTGTCACTTGTTATGTGTATAATAATCTCCTGGAGATCTTTACCATTAAGGTATATAAAGTATTGAATTGACTAAATATTCAACTGAAGTTTGAGTTCTACTCGTAAATACGTCTCTTCCGTCATTCGACCAAGTCTTGAAAACAGATCTATTTACGAGCATAAAGATCTGTATCATTTGATGTATTGTGTGCCAATGACAAACACTGAACGCTTTTTGAATTCCTTTTAATGTATTCTGTAATGTTGATAGACGATGTTAAAACATTGTAATGTGTCATATGTTGGTCTGGTTGTCTGCCTACATCCCAGATGATATCTTGTGTTTGAGCATATTGAATTTACAATAACACAACATTCAGAAATCTTCTTGTTTTGAAACATTCCATGGTTAATGACAATGTAAATATTTAATGGGGATATTTATGATTTTTGTATCAAATGCTTTCTAAATATCTCAATAAAATATGGTTGTGTATCGTCAAACAGAATAAAAGAGAAAAAACACACTATTTTAGCATTTCGTAAAATACGTCCAAAAAGTATACGCCAAGTGAACCTTTATTCGTTAATTTGCTATTTTTAGACAAAGCTTGTACATGACTGATTTACATGGCGAAACTTTCGACTTCTAGGTAAATAATTTTACAGAATTAAATACTTCGAATAATAAGCATTTCCGAAATAATTTTTTTCAGAGGCCCTCGCACTTCTTCTACTAGATGAGCATTCATTTTTGTGGGATTCTGTTATCATTAAATAATTGACATGATCAGATATAGCCGTTAAATCTGTTTCTGTGAGCAGTTTATACTAGTATGAATGTTCTTGAAAATGTCAAAACAAAGGCAACCAAACACTATAAAATGAGTATTGATGAAATTTTAAAAATACCTCGTGCGTGAGTCTAAATTTCATGTTACATTCTCACGTTATCATTTAACTGTTATTCCTATGAAGGGACTGAAAGCGTCCGTTCCCGTCCAAATAAAACGCAAATAAATAAAGAAAATTGGCGTCCTACGGAAGCAGAAAATCGATGTGTTGACGTGGACGGCTTTCTCCACAGGTCTGTAGCGGCCGATCATCAGACCGTTTTCCATTACAGGCCGGCCAAAGACTCGCAGAGCTAGATTCCGCGGACGCTTCAGTCTTACATCAGACCAATGCAGGCTAGGATGCTCAGCAGTTGTTCTTTCAGCCACTTGTAGCGAATTGGTGCTACCACACACACAGGTGGATGGCGAATTTCACTTACACTTCCATCATGGATTTATACGGTGAACAAACGACATCTCCATTTCATAATATGTCTATATATGAGAGTCCAGGTGCTGTAGACATGGCGACTAACGCGACGGTCGAGGAGTTTCCGTTAATCAAACAGCCCGTGCACATGATAGTGGTGTACACCATCGCCTACGGTTTGGTGTTCATAGTGGGGCTACTGGGTAACGGGTTCGTGATCGCCGTCATATACAAGGAGCCGAGCATGAGGAACGTGACCAACTACTTCATCTTGAACATGGCCGTGGCCGACCTGCTGCTCGTGCTCATGTGCGTCCCCGTCACGCTCCTCAGCAGCATCTTTACAGGTCGGTCCACTTGAAATTATATATTGTATCGTCCATACATTTGCCCACAACAACATATTAAAAAAGAAACTAATTGCAAGGAGTTTTTTTCCGTAAAAGTTGTACGGCTTTTAATCAAACAAGTATACAAAATATGACTCTGATTATGCAACCTTTGTTATAGCCTGTGCATTTTTTCTAAATCATTTAAAAGCCAAAAATTAATATCAGCACCAGATATTTATTTTGATTTGTTTTATAAGTAAAATACTATTTTTAAATATATTTACATAAAAATATTCACAACCTTAGATTAAGATGCTTTTTCTAATACATTGGATAACCAATCCAAAAGGCTATATATAGTAAACATTCATAAACCTACATTAATTTTGAAATGGGCATTTCCGATCCTTATAAAGAATTCATGTCCAAACGTTACTCAGATTGAATAAAAAATATATTTACACAATGTACGATTGTTTGTATTCTTATATTAAAAATTCACATGATAACATCTATATGTCTATCAGATTGGGTACGAGGTCATTTGTGAGATTTCTTCAATAACGGAATGATAGAACATAATCATGGAATAATATTTATGGTTTAAGGCTATAATATGTAACATTACTGTTTTCCAGAAATGTTTAGACAGTAAATCTATGTTTGAAAGAATGGTCAGTCAGCTTAACTTTAGAAAGATGTTGTTCCTATTGTTGTTGTACACATTCTACTAATCAAATCATGTCCATTGGAATGTTTCAAGTCAATCTAGATTCGTATTTGCATATCAGCTAAGTAAAGACGTTAATTCGTATTAAAATCTTAAAAACAGTAAACAGTTTCGTTATCAGTGTAGAATATCATCTTCTGAAATAGAATCATTCAATGCACAAGTACTTCGGTAATGTTGCAATTGTATTCTCAAACGTTTGCACGCATGTTGGTTTAATGTGCTTGCTGGCAAAAAAATCTTCGTTATTAATGTTTATATTTTTAAATGAGTTTCTATGTGAATATTAGTACAGATTTAATGAAATACAATAAAAACTCACCAATTTACACGATAAATTAAGTAAAAACAAAAATGCAACAAGAGGGATGTAAATGAATAATGCGTTCTTTACGACTAAGAAACTATTTCTTATGTATTTAGATAGGTTTAACAATAAGACAAAACTAAGCATTTAGCCACAAGAACATCGACTGTTCAGGTGGGGTGGAACTGCCTACGTTCAATAATTACATACAATGACTTTTAAAGAAATCGTTTGATATTTTATGTAAAACATTTGTAAACACCCACGGTAATTGTTCCAACTAAATGCGCATTAGTTATTCCCTGGAATGCGCACACATTGCCTCGGAAATAGCAAAGCATTTTTGGCGGAAGCTGCGCCTTGACCATATAAAACGAATGACGATTGAACGAATACGTATAGGATCGTGTTCGTGGTAATAAACGGCCATCACCGTTCGAAAAACGTTCTGGTTACGAACAGATGCAGTGAAAAACAAGTGTTAAACGGTCTAGACACGTTCGAGAGACGGTCTAGTGTAGCATGTAGTAGTTTATCAAATGTACAATACTAAATATATGTATACATATATCCGGCACATGGTACATATTAAGCCGTCGTTCGCTTAGGTGACACTAAAACTCACCAAAGAAGGCGAAAAAGAATCTATGATATCAGTTTATATCTTTTTCACCTCACGTCCATTTTTTTTATAAAACAATATTAACTTATCAATGTCTCATCATTGTATATTGGCAGAAACACCCCAAATTTAAAACAACATAAAACAACAGCTGTACAGGGCCTGATGTCATATTAAATATTTAAAGGTTTTAAAACAATAAAACAAACGATAATGGTTAAAAGGTTTCCTTTGTATGTCTACTGCGACTATGTACGGTCATGTTGATAATGTTACGCAAAATAATAACTGTCTCAAACACTCAAAACACGTTTAGTTTAAATAAAAGTGAGAGAACTAAAAAAAGCCGTAAAATTCTAAAACAATATTTGAATGTAGAATAAAATATTTTTCTGAACATTTGTACATCGGCCATGTAGAATGCAGATCTAAATATAGACTGTTACGTGAGTGTATTTCACCCAAATACAGCGATATTTTTACATACTGTAGATTTTATGACAAAAAACCGTCGTGTTGTAATGTGGCACCATGACTCGTCAAGTATTAAAGGCGTCATAACAATAACGCCTTCTATATTTTATAAGTGTAAAATTATCAAGAAATATATACTAATTAACGTTCAGTTCTGAACATCGTTAAAAAACTATTTCAACGTTGGAACACAATTCTATCTAACACGGAGCTCGTAAGTCGAATATAATTAATTTAATTAAAATTCCATTTATCATGCAATACTTCGACGAATAGGGAAACTGCTTAGGGAGGGGTCATTAAAATATGACAGGTGCATGTTAAGTAGGGAAATTGAGCTTACATGGTATTATTGGTCAGGTATTGCTGTATACAAATAAAAATACACGTTGATCGAATGTGTATGTGTTGTCTGTAGAGGTTAATATTTCCGCGGGCGGGAATCAAAGGAAGAAAACAGGAACATCAATGATATGAACACGATACTAAAACCATAAAAATAAGATATGCTCTGTAAACAAATGGATTAAAATCTAATTGTTGCAGGCAGAACATAAATAAAATAGTTGTTATCAATATTTTCATTTGATGTTATCGTCTAAAATTACAAAAAAACTTGCCTTTACTCTAATGTAATAGCTGCTTAGCCGTTGCCTGGAGAAGTCAGTGATTGTGTGTTTCCAAGAGGCACTTCTGATTCATTAATGGAGGTATTCGATTAGGTGTTCTTTATGTTTTCTGTTTTCAATAGATTACTGAACTTTCTCCAAGTTGAAGAGGAATGTTTCACGAACCTTAATTTCCAGAGATACTTCAAAATGTTTAAGGCTTTTTTTTTTAAACATTACATCTGATTTTAATTTTTCTAAAAGTTTCTTTTGCCATTCATCAAAAGCCTATCAGTTGTTTTGATTCTGAACACATGCGTGAAATGTGATTTAGAACGTCTTATTATCGAATTTAACGGTCTCAGCATTGAAAAGAAAAGAAATTATGACGTTTGGCCATGTCTGAAAAATTGCTATATTTCACATATCAATATCAGACTGGGGACAACGATCTTTGTAAGAGAGATTATTTTTATTCACCACATTTGCATAATGGTGCATATCATCAGTCAGACTGATCCCAGGATGGTGTAAAACGGCAAGATACATGTGATGTATATGAGGTCATTGGTAATAAGAAAGGAAAGGCGGAGAACATTGCTGATATTGTTAAATTAAACGTTTTTCTCATGCATTGTTTTTACAATAAAATATTATCCAAGATTTGTCAGTATAACACGGTATTTATAACAATGATTACGCTTGCATGTGATCAATGTACAATGTTATACACTGTTAAAGAAGAACACCTTAGATAATGGTACCTAACGTGTTTCTATTCAACTATTGAACAATGTCTCGTCAATATATCATGTTCTTTTAGTAATAGATTATGTAAGTTCAATAAATGTATTGTGGAGCGTCTTTATTAAAATATGGCCGATTTGTACACTGTAGCAAGTTTTCGCTAACAGTGTCAAGCTCTATGCTGATACAATAAACGAACTGGAGATTACTGACTCCGTAACGGCTGGTTAGAGCGCGCTATCGTAGGGGTTCAAATCGCGATCCTGATAGACATCGTTTTGTTCCAGGAATTAAGTACTAGTATCATTTTATATGTTGAAATTACGACCACACTATTTTGTCATAATGTTTTCAGTTCTACAATCATTTTGTCGTTTATGCTCTGTTAAAAATGGCGTACTAATTGGTATAGTTATGGCATTTTGTAATGTTTTTTGCTCTAAAATGATTTTTCTTAAAATATTTAACATGTACTTTCAGCAACTGTTTTATCATTATGTTATTAACATTTGAGAATATAGTGTTTCAAACATTTATTCCGTACTCCTTAATCACTAGAATAAACCGCTCTTGGGGAAACGTCACCACAACTTGTGACGTCATCATAACAAAATAAAGGTTCCCCGACATGATTATGTTGGGGGAAAGACATTTTTACAATGAATATCATGCAATTAACTCATATATAATATCAAAAGTAATGCTGAGCAAACCATACTAAAATGTTTTTGTTTTAAGATTTTAGCATGCGTTTGTGTCATTACGGCTTCCAAAAGATACACAGTTGGTTAACTTTGTTATGTATATATTCGACCATTTTTCTGATTTTTACATTTCCTTATTAATTGTTAATAAATTACAAATTAAATTTGGAATATGTTTAATATCAGCGGATTACGGAAGAGCGTAACGTCAAAATCGTACGTGACGCCCGGAAGTCACTTAAGTAAATTAAATTCAATATTATATCTCTCTCTGTGACGTGGTTGGATGCAAATGCACGGTAGTGAAATTTCATATCCCTACTCCTCCTAATAACGCCAGAATTTAAACTTGAACATGGGGGCGTTGGAAGTTTTCTTAAGCGTACTTGTGAATGGTTTTTGTCTGATTTGAAATCGTAGTATCAAGATCAACAATAACGGCGTTTTGCAGATAATTGGATGAGACCTCCTTTCAATTTCGTGCTTTTCTATTAATGTTTCACAGTTGGAAGTCTTTTTCGGAAATTTATGATGTATACTCCTTGCCAGATTTTGATAAGTTAGTACTATATCAGTCATATTTACTCATTAACTATTCTTAAGATATAACATTATCAGATAAAAGTAAAGACGGTTGAAATTGAAAAATCACAGCAAACTCCTTGAGTTGTTTATTTTTATTATGAGAAATAACTATTCCGACAGAGAATTGAAACGAAATGTAAATCTAAGCTGGTTAATTACCGCGACGCTGGAACAAGTTGGTGGTTGTTTCTGCACTTTGATTGACGTCAAAGTTAGGTTACATTTACTTGCAGGTTTAAGATAATCGTGGTGTTTGCACAATTTAATTAATTACAATTCAGACCTTTTTACGTTTGCATAACGGACTTAACAACTGTTTATTGTAGAAGCTTTATCCACGGTGCCTTCTCATAAGGATTAAACACAATGTTTTTGTTTCATTAACCGATGGCAACTGTTTAAAAATCATGCGACGACTGTTTTATACACGCTCATAATTACAAGTAAACAATAACTTGTAAACTGTACCATAACCATTGAATTAATTCAAGACGTGTACTACTAATCCTTAATATAAATG
>Ga0224511_10002041_pt1 | contig 13127 bp, 10 predicted proteins | sample SF_May12_sed_USG_2_FD_169988 | JGI IMG/M metagenome (GOLD analysis project Ga0224511, IMG submission 169988) | Sediment microbial communities from San Francisco Bay, California, United States - SF_May12_sed_USGS_8_1 | ecosystem: Environmental > Aquatic > Marine > Sediment | place: USA...
ACCCACAATGCCTGTTGTCCTGGTGTGCAGGTCACTACCAGTTCCTGGAGGCATCATCCCCTCGCAAGGTGGGTGACCGGTGCTGGCTCGTCAGTCAACAGTTCTCACCCACAACTGGCAGGTGTTTTACCTTCTGGTACAACATGTACGGCCGCGCGATCGGATCTCTCAACGTATATGTGATGGTACGCTTCATCTAGTTTCTCAGTCATGAACAAAGATTGTATTTTGTGAAATAACTTAAAGAAATGTTGTTTATACATTGTAATATTTACATTAAAATCATTTATTTTCATACATCCAGAACATCTTCACATATTACAATATTTTTATTCAATACAATTGCATACGACTGTCTATTTTAATAGTTAGTACCAAATTATACTGCATATAATACACATTTAAAAATAATGTGCACTATCACTGGCTTGAAAATCAGAGAAAAAACACTATTGTGTGCATAAAGTTGCATTCAAAGAATTAAAAAAAATCACATTTAACTTCATATTTTAAATAATAAATGCATGTAGTGTTCATACATGGATGACCATGTGATTCTGTGCTACAGTTCACTGGGGGTAACCAGACAATCTGGTCGCTGTCTGGTGACCATGGCAACAACTGGCTGTCAGGTCAGGCCCCCATCGTGTCTCCCAGCCCCTACCTGGTGGTCATAGAAGGCGTTCGGGGCAGCAGCTACCAAGGCGACATCGCCATTGACGACATTGCATTTACTGAGTCACTCTGTGGAGGTAACTCTCTTTGGGGTAGCATGCATCCTTTTTTGAGGGCAAACTCAAGTGTGCATTAGTTCAATTATCTTAGACTTAGAAGATGTTAAAAATAAAAACTGAAAGGGTGATGCTAGATAGGTTTTTTTCACATAGTTTATAGAATCTATTTTCTTACTTAAATCTGCATGAAATTTGCATATTTTTGTCGCTCTCTGAGGTGATCCCATTGTCGAAATAAATAATTGTGATTGGTGATTCTTAATTTAAAACAGTGAACCATCATGTTTCATTTTAAACATTAAACTACAAAATGATAATGTTTATCAGTGTAAATAAGATCTTTGTACTTTTGCCCAATGATAACATAAAGCATTTATCCGTGTGTACAGTTCAGCCGAACAATGCCGCTGTGGCCAACTCTACGGCCCCGACGATTGTGCCAACCAGTGCACAGACTGCACCCGGTAAGCTGCTGTTACTAGCATAAGTATTCACATAAGATTTACGCTTCATGGTTGCAGTGCAAGTTAAAATAATATTGTAGCTCTTTTTAAAACTAATGTTTAACTTTGCAAAGTGGAAAGTAAATTAAATATTTATAATCCTTTCACCAATGAAATAGTTAGCCTGTACTTAGACAAAACAAACCTTGTCGCATGCATCTTGACATGAATGATTATTTTGTTACACAACTTGTCAGAGGACTTGTTTATGGTAGTAATCACACAATCTCAATCAGTCAATGTCAATTCAGTCTTCTGATTGGCCCAAATGATGTTGTGCGTTTTGAAGTTTTTATCAAAACAAACGTAATTTCAGATGGTCTTACAAATGGGTAGACGATACATCAATAATCACAGTTACAGTTTTTGTTCTCCTGGACAAACATACAAATCTATAATCTCATTTACAGCGCCGGGTGTCCTTGACTGCAACTTTGATCAAGACACGTGTACATGGCAGCAAGACAAGGGAGACAACTTTGACTGGACCCGAGGCACAGGGAGAACTTCCAGTGCCAACACTGGACCCACCGCTGACCACACATCAGGATGTATGACATTTCTTTACTCCAATTTTTGTGGGTTTTTGTTCCTTGATATGTGTGATAGACTGAAGTAGATAAAAAATCCCCAAGTGTTCTCACTGAGTGGATCCAGTGCTGACTACATGTCAGGATGTATGACGTTGTTAAACTGCCATTTTTATGTGGCTTCGGTTTCCTTAAATTGTGTTTGATTTAAGTTGGATAAAAACTAAATAATAAAAATGATTCTGTATAGTATTATATAATTCAGTTACTCTTAAAAAATTCCACACATCTTGTTTCAGCTGGCTACTACATGTACATTGAGACGTCCTCACCCCAACGCCCCAACTTCAAGGCTCGGCTTGTCAGCCCCATGCAGTCGCGAGGCCAATACTGCCTGACGTTCTGGTACAACATGTACGGCCAACAAGTCGGCGCCCTCAACGTGTACACCAAGACCAGCCCCTCTCTCGGACAACCCGTATTCACCAAGCAGAAGACACAGGGACAAGCCTGGGTACAGGCATTAGTGGACCTCAACCCCAGTGTTAACTTCCAGGTAGGACACTCAGTGTTTTCTCCATTTAAACAAAGTTATATTTTACATGTGTCAGAATAATTATTTTCCCATTTTTGCATTTGCCTAAATTATTAGATCCAAATATCGTATTATTAAATGTTTTCCCTGAATTTTCACATGATGGTAGTGATGTGTTTACCTTTAAATGATGTTACACTAAACATTATTAACATGAATGGCTAACCTTATAGGAATAATATTCTTATAATTTGAGAAAGCTTTTATTTGCTATTCTTAGAATAGACTGTGTTAATACAATGTAGTATTTTTCACATCAGATGTTAATTATGATTTAAGATAATTTTACATGGCCTACAACGGAATCACTGTCTGTCAGTCACCTGGTGGTCTGTTGGTCGGCTGTTGCTTTGTCCGCAACTAATGTCACAAGTTTGTGGCACAAACTACTTAGTCTTTACCTTTATAAGCTAATAAATAGTTTCACAAATTTTCAAGCTCCTCCCCAAGCGGCATATTTTCTTTTCTAGATCTTGTGATAAGGTTTATCACAAACAGAAAGTATGCTTTTTTTATTTTCTAGGTAAGATTGTCCGCTGACAATATAATCCTAATCTATTGGATTAAATTTGACCATGTACAGTTATAAATGATCATGATTGACGGTTGTGGAACTGTTCATTGGAATGAAACTTACAGAAATAAGTTATTACATGTTTATTTGCCCTTGAACTGTGTGTTGAACGGTGGCAGGGGTAGGTATCTCACTACTTACATTCTGTGACAAAGGTCATGTTTTGATGAAAGTGATTTAAAATGTTGTTTGTTTTCAGGTTGTCATTGAAGGTGTAGTGGGCGGTGGTTACCGTGGTGACATCGCCATTGACGACATCTCCTTGCCAACAGGACTGTGCCCCCCAAGTAGTGAACTCACTCAATACTTCATAATCCTTATTTAGCAACTGTTTTTTGCAATAGCTAATGATTTTACTTTAATAAAGGAGACATTTTGGGACAAACTTTCACAATGAAATATTAATTGCATTGTCAATCAATGCAATGGTATATTCATTTAATCATTGATTATAGTCTTTATTCTTTAAGATGTGTGTAGTCTATCAATCAATGATTTTTCTTCAGTCGGGAACAGTACCATAGCGTGTGACTTTGAGGACCAGTCATTGTGTGGGTACGCCCAGGACAAGACAGACCAGTTTGACTGGACACGTACCTCAGGGACGACCGGCACGGCCAGCACTGGGCCCACTAGTGACCACACATACGGCACTAGGGCTGGTCAGCTTTCATTCTCTTCAAATTATTAAATCTTTTAAATTATATGTTTATACTTTTTAATATAAGTTTTTAAAAGTCAGTTTTGTGTAAATTAAATTTAAGATTACAACTTTACAGCAGCAGCAAAGGTAATTCATCTTTTCTGTTGATAGAATGACCAAATTAAAATGATGGCATGTTACTGCTTTAAATCATTAATTTACATTTAAATGTCAACACAAACCCCTGATCCAATATAACATGTATGTACATGTATTAGGTCACTACATGTACATCGAGGCGTCCTCGCCCCGCCGCCCGGGCGACATCGCCCGCCTGATCTCACCCACCTACACGGGTCAGGGTGGATGCCTGGAGTTCTGGTACAGCATGTTTGGGGCCGACACCGGCACGCTCAACGTCTACCTACAGAACAACGGCCAGAATGGCTCTCCTGTCTTCACAAAACAAGGTAACACCCACGCTAGCTGCTTACCACTTCATAGATAATGATTAGAAGGACCTTGTAACACCCACGCTAGGCACTTACCACTTCAAGGACTTTGATGCTGGAATTAAATTTTCTTGAAACACTGTGAAATCAGAATGTTTTGCCTTGGTCTAATATTTGTAATGTTTGTGCACTGGCGATTACATGAATTAAAAAAATAGAATTTATATGATGTACCCCAAATGGTAAATACATGATTTTAAGGCTAATTTCAAGGAAATGCTTTTGTATTACTAAATGTTATTGTTTCACAATAAGTGAAAAAAATGTAGTAAGAGACTTGATGTTGGAATCCACATCTCTTATAAAGTTTTGAAAATAAGTTCTAAACTCCTAATGAGTAGTTTTATTCAAGAGCATGATAAAATGCCTGTATGAGGTGTTTTTATATCATGTTCATCATGCCAGCAGTGATCATGATATGGTTCTTTGTCAAGGCAACCAAGGCACGCCCAACTGGGCTCGAGCGCAGGTACCCATCATGCCGGGTAACATCAACGTCGTCTTTGAGGGTGTCCGAGGCAACTCATACCGGGGAGATATCGCCATTGATGATGTCACTGTCAAATCTGGAACATGTGCAGGAAAAATAGGTTTGCTATAGACCTCTTCTTCTGCAAGAATTGTTATCATAAACATAAACATAAGTAAAATGTATATAAAAAAAATTCAACGAATTCGCAAATGGATACTATAAACATGACACCTAACCATATATTTTTATATATTTATAATTGTTTCACCAATGGAAAAATTAGCATGTAATTTTACCTACTCAGACATTGTATCAAAAAGGGTTATTTGTTAAACAAAAAAGCAACTTGTCTCATGGTCTGCATATAATATTTTTTTCTTGACACTGACATGCCAATACCAATATTCTTGTTTGGAAATGCATTCACAAAACATCTCTTTACATGGTTTGACTGCTGTTGTGTTTAGGAAGCTGCAACTTTGAGCTGGACACATGTGGTTGGTCCAACTCTCGGAACGACACATTTGACTGGCAGCGAAAAAGCGGCTCGACCTCCACTACTGGCACCGGGCCGTCTGCTGACAGCACGCTCAAAAACAGCACAGGTCATATCTTTGTTCTTAACATCTAGATGTGAAACTGGATAATACAATGTTTTGTAATGGTTTTTTATGCTGCATCATGGCTCTAAAAATGATAAAGTTCTAAGCATCCAATTGTGGCATTGGTCCATCTACTGACAGCACTCTTAAAACAGCACAGGTTTTATGAACACTGTTCTATTACCTAGTTGTGAAACTGAATACTAATAGTTACCATACATTGTGTTGGTATTTTTTATTTCTATTCTGCACTCAAAACAACAACACAGGCCATATTACTCTTCTAATTTCTTATTATCTAGTTGTGAAACCTAAGATTACATTGTGTAATTTGTTTTTTAAAATTAAAATTCAGCATTTACCCTTAACATGATCAGAAGTATGACTGTGTACCCCGTTTGTGTATAGCTTTCCCCGGATATTTTTTTTTTCATCACAACTCGATCCTTTATCCAGGCCACTAATTGAGAAACTTAAGAAAACATTGTGTTGTTACACAATGGCTTATGGCTGAATTGGCTCTAACAAGAATGAATTGTATGTGTATCACTGATCCTTGATTTTTAACCACAACTTTATCCTGTCTCCAGGCCACTACATGTTCATTGAGTCATCAAGTCCTCGGCGTCCAGGTGACAACGCCATACTGCAGAGCGCCACTCTGACTGGCTCCAATCAGGCCCAATGCATCGCCTTCTTCTACAACATGTACGGGGTGGACATCGGCACCCTGCGAGTCTGGGCCCAGCCCCTGAACGGCGTGGCCATCAAGCTATGGGAGCTGACCGGGAACCAGGGAGTGCAGTGGTTGCCTGGTGCTGTCAGCTTCACTCAGACTTCGCAGTTCCAGGTACACCACGCAAGAATGAAAACAGTTGTAATTGAACAGAAATAAAAAGATGTTATACAACTTCATTTTGAGAAAACAATAATAAACATGAGTAAATGAAGATGCAACATTGGTTCATGGTTAATACTGATTAATGTAAGGCTGATTGTGAAACAAGTAATCCAAACATATATTTATCACTCGGTACACTCATTCCATGTGAAATTTATGTTTTAACAAGGTTTTAAGAGGAAAGAGAAGCCATATATGTCATTATATGCTGAGCACTAAGCAAGAAATCATCTGTTACTATTTTTATAACATCTTTGAGATGACATCGTCCAGGATTGAACCCAGGACCTCACAGTGTAAACACTCTTTCACTCAGCCACTGCTGCAGTAATTGATTCTGGATTATATAATCATTGCCATAAATTGTATCATAAACCTGTGAACATATCATAATCATTGTTTTCAGCTGCTAATTGAGGGTGTGCGAGGCAATGGTTTCCACGGAGACATAGCGCTTGACGACATTACGCTGACAAGCCAGGCGTGTGTCCTGACCCCAGCTAACGCAGACCCGTCCATGTCGGCCACCCAGGCCCCTACAGCCAGCACCCCGGCCCCTGCCAATATCCCAGCAGGCTTCATGTGCAACTTCGACACCAACACCTGCTCCTGGACCCAGGACAAGACGGACCAGTTTGACTGGACTCGCCAGAGAGGATCAACCCTCACCGCAAACACTGGGCCAACCAACGACCATAGTGGAGGTCTGTGATTCGTGATTTGTATCTTAATATCATCTTTCGTCTTAATATGAGAAAATCATATTTTTATTGTCATACTTTTTTTCATGGGCTGTATTATATATATATATAATAAACACAAAAAGGTGGTGGTTGTGTCTTACATTGATCACAAATACAGGACTGGTCACTGATTATAGTGAAGGTCTGTGATTTGGTGGGGTGTACCTGATCATCTCTATTTCCATGAATTAAACTTAATTGTGCTACTTCATGGGCTGTATCATAAAATTCAACTTTAAAAATTAATCATAACTCACCGTTCCGCAAGAGTTCAAACTCCGCCCAATGCGGTAGATTTATTTGATCTTGTGAAGGCTTGTGAAGGAGTCTTTCTTTTGTGTTTTCTAGGTCAGATTGTCACCTGACAATATAATCCTAATCTATTGGATTAAATTTGACCATGTACAGTTATAAATGATCATGATTGACAGTTGCGGAACGGTCCATAAAATGGGAGAGCATCTTGTGAATCCGCATCATCAGTGCAATTAAAAACATGTTGTATAATTGTGATATTTTTATTTAATTATTTCTTTGAAAGTATGTGGATATTTTTTTTTTGATTTTGTCTGGTAAAGTTCTCCTGATTTTTGTCCAGCTTGTAAGAAACCAAGAGGTAATACATCATGTCAACAACTGCATCATGCAATGTGACAATTTTTTTTTACCTGTAACGCCATGAGATGAAACCTGCCCCTGAACTTTTTTCTGGTATAAAATCTGCCCATTAAATGATACATTTTTTTGAAATCATAGATAAATATTTTTATATAGACCAAATATCTAACTTTGTTATCTGAACAGATAATATAAAGGGTCCTGTGATTTCAACACAGGTGGCTACTACATGTTCATCGAGACTTCTTCACCAAGGAGACCCGGTGATTCCGCCAGACTTATCAGCCCTCGGATCAACGGGGCGTCACCGATGTGCATGACGTTCTGGTACCACATGTACGGCCCGCACGTCAAGGCCCTCAACGTGTATCTGGCCCAGAACACCACCCTGGGCCCAGCAGTGTGGACAAAGGCTGGGAACCAGGCCAATGCTTGGAGGGTTGGAAATGTCCAGATTACAGGAGGCAGTGCAAGCGCTCAGGTCACCAATGTAAGCTATGTCTGTTACTGATTGATTCATTCATTCAGAGTATATTTTTAAATTAAAAAGTTGCAACAAGAATGTCACCAATGTAACTTGTAATTTTTTAGCTTTGCTTGGATTAATTTATTTATTCATTCCTTAATAAGCATGCAATAAAGTCAATGATTTTATGTTAAAAATATTTCATACAGAAATGTTTTAACTTTTTTCGCCCAACACTGAGGGGCATACATATTTGCCCTTGCTTAGATGTAAGTAGCCTAAAATTATTGCTGCATGTAAAAGGGAAAGAACCATACAAATAAGTAAACATACATTTATCAGCATGTGAACTTGCACACCTGGGTTTTTTCGACACCCCAAAGATCAAGGTCAAGGTAACACTTGGGGGTCAAACAACCAGCATAAATTTGTTGAGCATGCATCTGTCATTTGGACACAATTCTAGTTTAACTTGCATGTGCTTTAAAGTAGTGTGTACTAGTTGATTTCAGTATAGTTATTTGATGTAACAGGACATGCACATGTTCGTGTGACATTGACAATACCCTTCTCGCTTTCCATGTTGTGAAAAGAGGGAGTGCAGAGTACCTAACTTGATCACCTTCTTTAGGCAAACAAAAATTGATCTTCTGTTTCTCAGGCACCGGCACATTCGTTTTTTCACCCCGCTTCAAAAATTTTATTCAAAGAATCAAGCCCATATTTTCGTCAAACTAAATTTTGTTTAAAAAAAATCTGACGCCAAAAAAAGTCGCCCCCCTCTCATTCGTTTTTTCAAAAAAGTGCCTGAGAAACAGAAGATTTTTTGGCCTTAACTACCATGTACTTGTAGTTTGTATTACTAGTAGATTGTACTGATTGATATCAGTTTTATTACATGATGTAGCAGTACATGTTCATGTGACATGGCTCCAGGTCGTGATAGAGGGTGTGCGGGGTACCAGCTACCTTGGAGACATCGCCATTGATGACATCAGCCTGGCTGCCGGCTTTTGTGGCTCAGGTACAAGGTTACACACAACTTGATATCAACACTAAGTGGAACATGACTTGTAGACATATTTATCTTCATGCTGATAAAATGTTATCTGTTTGCTTGTTAATATATATAAAATACACATATGACAATGATTTTTTGAAAATAACTTGTTGATACTAGTGTTATCATTTAGAAGTACCTGTCTCTTTAGTGTCCAAAACATTATTGTTATCTTTTTGATAAAATATTTATATGATAAACATGATATTTTGATAATACTGCCCATATATCATCATGAGTTATATTCTAAAACAGTTCATAGTTTAGTTTACATGTGTGTAATAACTACTGTCACTACTCAAATCAAGAGTTAACAGACATTTTCAATTTATTCATTGTATGAATGATTGAATGAATGACAATAATCATGCAAATGGATTAAGAAGTTTTATCATTGGGACATTTATTACACGAACTAAAATATGCAGAAACACTCAGCATTTATGGCTGTAAGGCTGGGATGGCACCATATACTGTTGTTTTTGTTGTTGGTGACTGCAGTTAACACAACGAATGGCAACGTTTCCCGGGCGACATGCACGTTTGACCAGGATGCGAGCATCTGTGGGTATATTCAGGACAAGACGGACGTGTTTGACTGGACTTGGACTTCGGGCGGGACTTCCAGCGCCGGCACCGGGCCACGCACAGACCACACGACAGGAACTAGTGCTGGTGAGATTAGCTGTTGTTGAGCCAAACTTGATTATGTGGTTAAGGATTGATTCCTATGATTTTAACTGTTGTTATACCAATATTTGTTTAAGGAATGATTCTCAGTTTGTGGCCAGTTTGTATTTAGTTTATTCAGATGATGTTTTGAAAATTACTAAAGAAGCACTAGCCTTAATCAAAATGCTTTGCAGCTCTTTTTTCAACATATTTGAAGATATATTTACAATAATTTTTATCTACCATCAACTTTTAACAGCGTTACAGGCTTGAAATGCGCCAGCAGAGTAGTTTTCAATTTGTGAATAAACACAACAATGACAAATCAATGTTGTTTATTTTTGCAGGACAATAATTAAGATAAATAACACTTATTTTTAACTCAAACCATTAATCAATTTTGCTGAAACAACGCCCTCTTGCATGAACCTGTGTGTGCTGCAGGTCACTATGTGTACATCGAAGCGTCAGGTGCCCGTAGGACAGGAGACGTGGCACGTCTGTGGACACCGTCACTCAGCCAGCAGGACGGCCAGTGCATGTCGTTCTGGTACCACATGTACGGCACCACCATGGGCACGCTCAACGTGTACGCCGTGAGGAACACCACCAACCCGACACTCGGTTCCTCACTCTGGACGCGATCGGGCAATGCTGGGAACCAGTGGGTCCAACAGTTTGTCAACCTGCCATCTCTGAACAACTTCAATGTAATACTCTTTATTATAATTTTTATGTTACTCATTTTCAATATTTTTGTAGAAAAAGTTATCACACTTTCTTTGCTTTCAAACTTCAGTTGTATCCTGTCTTATGTTAAAAAACCACATGAAATATGAAGAAGTGCAATACATAACACATTTTTCAGATTAAATAAACTAATTCTTTTAGTAAAATTATGCACTTTTTGTTGCATTGCTTGTTATAGACATTTTATTTCTTTGTCAGTTTGGATGTGATTTAACAGCTTTAGACTTATGTCTGTTCTACAGGTTGTGTTTGAAGGTGTCCGAGGCTCTGGCTTCTATTCCGACATCGCCATTGACGACGTGAAGATGCAGGCTAGCTGTCCGCCTCCCGGTAATTCTAATTCTAAAATGTTTCTTGTAAGGGACGCTGTTATATGTGTGAAAGTAGTTCTTTCAGAATGGTTTGGAAATTGAAGAGAAAAAATGGACCATCATCAGTAAAAATGGTGTGAAGATCAAATAGAAATTTAGAAATAGAAAATGGTACCAAGATGGAAAAGATTCATTGCCCGTTAAATTTCTTGTAAATTAATACTAAGATGATCAGGAGCTAATGAAGTCTATTCAATACAAAAGGAAAACAAACTTCCTGTTTGTGATGCACGTACAAGCCTCACAAGAACAAAACGAAAGTACAGGAAGGGGAGTTCAGAGACACTACAGAACAGAGCATTAAGATAGATTATGAAGGAACCTTATAATTATAATGCTTTTAGGTAAGTTTAAACAAAAAGTGGGAGAACAAGTAAAAGACTCAGGAATGCTGTAGTGGAGAGTGTTGGTCAGTGCTTGGCCTCAGCTGTCATGATGCTTTCTGCTGGATTCTGGACAGAAGGTGTTATAACAGCCAAGGCTGAGACTGACACGACATCACTGACAGACTTACAACAGAGGATGGATCATTACTAGGAGATGTCCAGGCAGCTTTAGTCAAGATGGGCGTTACGGAATTTGCCTTTATGATTGGCATTCAAAAAATCATCCCGATCAATTATATTTCCATAAAGGACAACATCAGGTTATGTTTGACAAAAAATATCAATAAACTAAGCTCACATGACAAACATAGCTGAACATTTTTATTGAATTTTTCTTTTCACTGAAGCAAGTTTCTGTCTAAATTCGAGCATCAATGAGTAGATATTGTGTGCAAGTGTTAAGCTGTATGCATGTGTCACTAAAATAAGTTTCTGTCTCAATTCATCAATTATTATTTAAAAAATGATGTAAGTTGTGTACAAGTGTAACTGGCTGTACACAGGTGACTGTACGTTCGAGAGTGGAGCATGTGGTTGGGCCAACTCGCGACGTGACGACGATGACTGGGTGCTGCTGCGAGGCAACTACACCGGCACGCGCATGCACCCCACCGGCGACCACACATTCGGCACAGGGCAAGGTGGGACTAATGGGTGTCTGGTTGACCTACCAGCTTGTTTTTTTTATTCTTTGATACTATGTTTTACAAACTGGCTGTTGTTGTCATAGTTTTCCTACATCAAAAATACTTCTCACAGGATATGTAACTTGCCCAACTTTAGGGGAAATTCTTATCATTTCATTTGTCATTCAGACTATGCATTGCTAAAAGGCAAACTTCATTTACCATAATTAAGTCTTATTGCAGAAATTGTCGGATTTTCAATCCATTTACTTTTGGTAAATATCATTCTATAAATAGACTTCAAAAGCAAGAGAGTGCAAATAGAAAGACATAGAAAGACCCCCTCCTGTCCCTGTATTCCAGGCACATTCCTGTACATCGGTGACGGGAGCGTGTTCCGACCAGGAGCGAAGGCGGACCTCATCTCGCCCGCCATGGTTCCCACCTCCTCTACTGGCGTCTGCTTCAAGTTCTGGTTCATTGTCACACAGGGACTCGGCACACTCACAGCTTCTGTCACACAGGTGAGCTGGGAACCAATTTTATCTATGAATTTCATTTGTGAATAAGTCAAGAGTTTTGGGGTTTTTTTTAGTATAGGCTTAAAAAATTACAGTGTTTTGGGAAATGAGCCTACCTCTATTAAATGGCAGTGACCCTATAGAGTTTTGAATTTCAGATAAAATTTGTTTTTGTAAAAATCAAGTACAAAAGACATGCTTGTATTTTTATACTAAAAATAAAGAAAAAATCCCTACACTACCTTATTAGTTGCACAAAATACAAATATATTTATTAGGCCTCAACCGAACAATCTCATGATAGGCATAACTGCCGTGTTTAAGCTATATTGTTTTGTAATTTTGATCATGTTACTGTCATCAAGTTCTTTATGCAAACATGTCCTTATTACATGAAAAAGTAAAAAAAATTCTTGGTTAAAATGGACGGTTCCCCTACTGTCAATCATGATCATTTGTAGCAGTTAATGGTCAATTTTAATCCAATTGATTAGGGTTATGATTGTCAGGTGACAATCTGACTAAGTTAATACAAAAGAAAGCATACTGCCTGTTTGTGATAAACCTTATCACATGAACAAAAGAAAAGAACAGGAAGTTGAGTTTTGCAGAACAATGCATTAAGGGATATCACAATTTACCCACATTTCCTGTTGTCGCCAGAATGGGACAAGTACCCAAGTTTGGGTCCTGAGCTCCCTGCCATCAGGAGTGAGTGCTGGATCCTGGTCCCAGGGCCAGTTCTGGATTACCAGTAACGTGGACTACCAGATCATGTTCGAGTTCAACCGGATCGCCTCCGTCCACGGATACGACGCCATCGATGATGTCACCTTCAGCAATGGGAA
>Ga0224511_10002042_pt1 | contig 13127 bp, 2 predicted proteins | sample SF_May12_sed_USG_2_FD_169988 | JGI IMG/M metagenome (GOLD analysis project Ga0224511, IMG submission 169988) | Sediment microbial communities from San Francisco Bay, California, United States - SF_May12_sed_USGS_8_1 | ecosystem: Environmental > Aquatic > Marine > Sediment | place: USA...
TTAATGTATTGTTTGATCTCGGTCCAATGTTTGCCTTATAAATAATTTATTCAATTCACACTGTGGAGCTAGAGTTTGAATTGATTGTGAACATTAGTGTTTAGATGTATTTTATCAGGTGGTTAGCACGATATAATTATTAATTATCTCTACCTTTAACACTTGCTTTGTTTGCATGTATTTAGCATAAAGTCCAATTATAATGGGCTGTCGTTAAGTATGTTTTGTCATGCTACTAAATAAATAAGAATCTGAATAAACAGAAAGCAAATATTAACCAATCAATAGCATTAATGGATAGTTCCACATATTTTCAAGCTCCTCCCCAAGCGGCATATTTTCTTTGATCTTGTGATAAGGTTTATCACAAACAGGAAGTATGCATTATTTTGTATTTTCAAGGTCAGATTGTCAGCTGACAATATAATCCTAAGATATTAGATTAAAACTGACCATGTACAGTTATAAATGATCATGATTGACAGTTGTGGAACTGTCCATTAATCTGAGAAAAATCCTCTAGAAGCAAAGCTTGGATGAGAAATTGCAGCTTCTGTTTTATTGAAGCTGTTCATCAATAGTAATGAAAGCTGCCTCACCGTCTACGCCCTCTAGTGCAAAAGTGGGACTCTACTATCAAGCAAAAAAACACAATCCATGATCCAAGGGACCAGAAATGTATTACTTTTCAATGATGTATTATAACTATATATAACGCTGTTAATGTATAGGTACAACTCAACTCAGCAATCGAATACACGTTGCTAATAAAAAACTTATGAAAAGGAAAGCCCTTGATGAGGCATAGCCTGCACGAGAAAACAGCAGCCTCGGTTTTATTGAAGCTGTTCATCAGTGGTAATGAATGATGCCACAGCACTGACGCCCCCTAGCGCATGAGCAGAACTCTTCATTTCAAATGTAAACAACATACATGTACACTCCATGATCCCGGAGGACCAGAAAAATATGACAACATTGATGTAGTACGGGGCTAGTAGTAAAAGCTGCCGCCTGTCAATGTTGTTTACGGTAGTTTGATTCTGTTAAGATCACACATGCTGGAGCTAAAAAGAAAGTATGCATTGATGTGCACTTGGTAATAATGAAGTATTTTATGTTTTAAGGAAATAACTATTAAACTAGACATAAATAAAACATCTTTATACTTTATTGCAGCTAAAACGTGCACGCTGGTATTTATTCATGAATAATACATGTAGAATTTATTCGCGTATATAGATCTATGTGAATATAAATAAAAATCAAATAATAAAAGTACATATAAAGATATGGACACATTTATCGGATGGCAATGGTAAGATACGTTGTAAAAAGCAGCAATGTGTATTCGGCGTAGTCTGGAGTTACGGCCCATTTCAATACAACTGTTACAACGTAGACGTAGAAGTAAAATATGCCTCAATTTGTTAAATAATATTCAATAGTGCGTTAGAAAATGATCATTTGAAATAAAAACAAATATTATAAGGGAAGTGTATTTTACAGCAAATAACATATTTTTCTAAATTGTGCGTTGGGACGATTTAATGACTTTTAAAAACAGATTTAACACCGTTAACGGTTTAATTTTCTGGAGTTTGCTTCAGGACTTATCACTGTAATTGGGTTTCAGAACTACTTTTATAGAGGGATTTTACTATGAGAAGATATTCTAGCAGCAAGCTTAAGAGAAAGCTTTATTTCGATATAAACAGAGGATGTTCTCCCGCTTCATCGTAACGGCTTTCTATGGGCGAGGCTCCAAAAACGCCTTAGGCCTTTGGTAGCAGGATTTTTAGCAGAACCGTTATATATGAAGCCATATTCTATCTTTGAACATTTAAGACTTCTATACAGTTTTCCTTATGTTCTTAGAACAACCGTTCACTTGAATGACCTATCCCACCCCTGATTGTGCCTCAGCTTCATCAAATAATGTCTGCCATTAAGAATCACTGATCTAAATATTAATGCTTTAGGCTTTCGTTTTGTCTTTGTTTTGTGTTGTAAGTTGTGAACTACGTTCACTCTCCTTTGACATTATCCTCAACCTGTTATATGCTGTTAACAAAAAACTACAACTTGTTAATTGGAAGAATAAGAGCTACAACCTGCATTAGATTTTTAAATTTAATTTCAAATCATTAAGTTATTTTGTTCAACGGTTTTATATTCGATATTAATATGTTAAGGTTTGTTGTCAAACATATATCCAAGAAACAACCGCAATTTTCTTACCCTACACGAGGTATGCGCATGGTAAACATTTTTTAAAGGAAAATCGTAGAATACTGGTTAAATATATTGCTGTGCATGTAGTCAAAACAAAAACAGAAAAATCGAAAAACACAAAAAATAGTTATTTCTTTATGTCTGTTGCGTCCTTGTTTACTCCGTGTTTTGTGATGTTCTGTGTGTTTTTGTACGGGCCATTTTGTCATGGTGCCCATAAACTTGAATTGTCCACATTGTTTACAACATTTTTTCTTTGAACATCTCCTCCATTTATATTGTTTGCATTAATTCCACAAACAATGAACGCAGAAAAGGCTGTTTTTAAACACCTTTACACTATTTGGATCACGATCACATTTGTAGAGAAAGTTAATTAAAGTTTATAACGAATACCATTCTTTTAAGACTTCTTACATAATTATGTGTAATTGAATCTAATGTTCATATGCTTGATGGGTAGAAACGCAGACATTGCAAGAGGTTGTCATACTCAACAGAAAGTGGCGATTTAGGATAATTCATTCAATTGTGAGTATTTTTACAAGCATTAGAATGAATGGCATTCAGTTAAGTGGTATCTATGGAGACAAAATGCACTATGATCGTGATTAGTCCGGGAAATTGGGTGGTTACAATAATGTGGAGGTTTAATCCATACATGAATGACGGTTTACAAAATCGGAATATAGTAGTGTTTAAATAGGCAATACTTTTATTATTGTTTGATACGAGTAAATGTTCCAAAACGTCGTTTTGCTTCGTTTTCCGATATAACTATTATACCACTTGTTCATCTAATCGATGAATTACGCTACATAACGAAGATACTTAATTCGTAGACCAAGTGCTTCGGACTTGTTAATGCATACAGAACCGACAGATGCCCATTTATTGTATTGAACAGAGGTAATTCAACACACTAATTAGTAATTTAAGTATCGACTGTAATATCTAGTTATCGTACGTTCTACACAACTGTTGAAAGATCTAAGGCAGGTCATCGTTCGTTATAATGTAAATTCGTTGGCATTTACGTACTATAGCTCACACAAATTACCAATACGAAGAAATACACTTACTGTTGATAAATACATTTTCAGTTCTCAAGATGCTACCGTTGTACAGACAGGAGAAACTTAATTCTATAAAACCAATTTAATGACAGTGTTTATTATGTAAAACAGCCCCTATGTGCCTGACTGTAATTGCAAAATGTTTTCAACATACAATCGCACCATTTCAATGTCATTAATGAATTACTAAATGTATCAGGTACATTAGGTGTTTGTCTTCAACAGTAAGCAAAATAATTGTATGTTATTATAACACGCAATTGTGGCTTAATATCATCACAAATACTCGTTACTTTTACATGCAACTACTTGGTTTCTTAAAACTCTGTCACAATATTTCAACAGGTTTATAAATTGTATAGTCGACTGTGGCATTTATATCCCAAGATAAAAGCGGACGGATCGAGTTTTGGTTCTTCCGTTCGTCCGTCTGTCACATTATGTGGTGGTCGTATTTTTTAGACTATATCGCACTTTATTGGTTGTTCGGTTTCAAGAAGTAGAAAAAGCTTCCACTTCCTAATGTTTAAGTTATTTCCCTTTGTTATTTCTATACTTGAATTTTGCGTTAGTTATATCTCGAGATGACCAGATATCAACATGAACCATCATCCTTGAATAGATGTAAAACCCATACATTTACACTTTATAATGTTAGAGTATATTTTCTTTTTGTTCTTTGTTACGTTTTAGTCATACATCTGTTTAATGTTAATGGTGGAGCAAGATCATTGAGAGACAATGAAGTGCCCGAGAACCACAAATCTGTGTACGTTTTTTTTATTTTATTGATTAAATGTTTTTGTTCGGGCCATGACATAGACACTTTATCCGATATCGTTTTTAACAATTCGTAGGTGGTTAGAGCTTATTAAGAAAAGTACAATACATAACATTTATAACTACACTGTTTGTAGCATTGTGTTGTTGCCTCTCGTTAATTTTGAATATTGATTTTGCTCGGGAGGTTTCGCGAAAAATATAAGAGATAACGTCTTGAAATTTCAACTTTTCTGTCAAAACATATACCTGACTAACATAATGGCCTAAGTCGAATATATCAAGGGTCTAGAGACCAACACCATTATCTAACTGTCAACCGTGGATAGCACGTGTAACGAACTTTCTTAAGATATATGCTGTAAAAATGGCTTTGTTGCCTATAATCCTAACAAATTACTCTTCAAGGGATTCCTTCTACTTACATAAAACTCTCACGACACTTACTGTTCATTAATTCTGTTGATTTAACAACCAGGGATGACACCGCATCAATCTTTCAAATGCTAGAAAATTGCGTACAGGCTTTGAGAACCCAAACATGCATTTCAACGTCAATATTGATGGCAAACAACGTTTATTAATTACTTGCGATTCCTTTAAAGAAAGCTTGTGGGTCTTTTTACACATAAAACCTTTTTGATACGGTATCGTGAAGCCGTTTTGAAGTGGAAACCTCAAACAGCACTCCGTAAATTATTGTCTATTAAACCGTTTGACCTTTAAAAGTCCCCATAAAAATAAATTTACGTTAAAAGCTTTTGCGCATAAATCGCTTTTTTTAAACTTAACTAACTATTGCAGCTCTATATTTTAACACAACTTTTACCATGAATTGGACCTTAATGCAATACTTCACCAACCATTTTAGTCATTTTTAGTAATTTTTAACACTTTATATATAAGCAAACGCGTCATTTTTGCACCATATATACTTTTTGTACAAGATCATTAATACAAAAATATATATGTTATTTGATTAACACCTAAACATAACTTTCAAGTACTTAAACTAAATCGCTCTTAGTGTTTCGCTTAATCGATTGTAAATCAAATGACCAATTAAGGGTAAGTTAGTTCGATTCCGGTCCGTCACGATCTTATGAACAGCTTCAATAAAACCGAGGCTGCTGTTTTCTCGTGCAGGCTATGCTTCCTGAGGGCTTTCCCTTTCATCAGTTTATGTAACGTAATCATAAAGAAGAACAAAATATTCATTATGTAGTAAAGACTACTTGTGCACTTATCTAAAGAAGTAGATAGATGCTGGCATATATCTTTTTTTATTTGACACCGACTACTTGTTATTAAACTATATTTATATAATGAAAGCTGCAATTCCCATTAAAAAGTTATTTAATCATATCAGAATTTAGAGAAAGTATGAAAATGACGTGATGTTATATTATTATATTGTTGTCCTAATAACGTAAACGGAACCGGTAGACAATCATAAAAAACTACCCTGATGTTTCATATAATATAAAAAAAATATCTTTTATAATTATCCTTGGTTAGGCATATTATCATTACTATTATTATTATGATTATTATTATTATTATTATTATTATTATTATTATTATTATTATTATTATTAAATGCAGAGTTTTATCACGTCACTTTACAACGAAGCCGACCAATTAGTCACCGGTGCCGAATGAAAATAGTTTTATATACTAATGATACTGAGTAACACACAACAACATGTGACGATCTACAATGTTAAGTCGGTTGTGGTGTGATTATTGGAACAAGTGATATGTCTTTGGTTGTACTGTTCTAGAGTTATTATATATTTGAAAACATCATTTTGTTGTTTAAATTTCAATGAAATAAAACGATTGAAACTCCTTAATTAGAAACATGTTTAATTTATCGTTTTTATTTATATTTTATACTTTAAAACAAGCTTCTTGTTTGTTGCTCAGTATCAGTACTAGAATGTTATTGAAAACACATACTAAACTGTGGTCTTAAATTCTATGACAAAGTACAAAAAACAGGTAATTAAAACATAACAATCAACTATTTTTTTATCAGGCGTCTAAATAGGAGACACTTTTGTCAGACAGAAATGAAATAATATCCCCCTATCACACCAAATGGAATATTGACGCATTCATTGCACAGTCATTCAAAAACAACAACAAAAATAATACACTAATAATGTTTTCATTTGTTTGTTAAAATGACGCAGTATTGTTTATTTATTAATTCAAGGCTTTAGTTATCTCTTTGAAACGGAATGTTTAATCTGAAATAATTAGTTTTCGCATTATTGTTATTGTCGTAAAACTATCATTTTCATAAAAATCTGAACAAGGGCAATAGTGCGTCACTATGGTAAATTGGAAATTTTGTTATTACTATAATTGTGGTGATAATGTTATAAAATCTGTGCAGAGTGTAACGTTGTACAGATACATTTAATTTTACTCCATTTCGAAAAACACAAAATATATGACCACAGTCACAGTATCTAATAAAATCTACTGTATTTTACAAGAATATATTTCTTACTTCTCTGATATGCCACTAAGTTTAAAGACACTAGCTGACACTCATCGTATTGATCAATTACATTACGGCGGCCTTTCATTAACGGATCAAGTACTTTGAACCTGCTACAATGCCACACGGAAAGAATCGAGAGATGTCCACTTTATGTACGTGTATTTTTTTTCTTAATTGAATACACACTTATTGGTCATTTAAGAATACAGCTTGCTATCTTGACTAATTAAAGAAGATGTTAATAAATTGTTTGATTTAACAAATCAACAGCAACAAATAAAACCAAAACAGGCTTCGTCTACAAAAAAACATTGGAAAAGGTTTAGCCGACACAATTTGCGTATTGTTATTTACAACATGTAAGGAAATAAAATAACATAAATTGAAGAGATGTTCAAAGAAAGAATGTTGTAAACAATGTAGAGATGTCAAGTTTAAGTGCACCATGACAAATTGGCCCGAACAAAAAACAACACACAGAACACATGACACAGCAATAACATGTGTTCAAGAATCGTCAATATTACAGAAAAGATTCTACGAAACTATTTGAAATTCCATGTTTGTGATGCTAAATCCTCCCTTTGTGCCTAATGCTATGGTCAAAAATCATTAACAAACACCGACAAAATGCGGTCAAAACTAGCAATTATTCACTATACCAACCAAAACTGAAATGCTTATCAGTCAAAACGATTATATACTAAACATCTGAAGTATCATTTAAACGCAGGTCGCTATGGACTTCATCCAATAATAAGTAATGACAACGTAAGCCACAGAGTACACTTTTCGGTACTCCTCAAGGAATGCAACGTTCCGCCAATTGTTAAGCTCCGCCCAAAGCGGTAGATATTCTTTGGTATTGTCAAGAGGTTTATCACAAACAGGAATTATGTTTTGTTTTTGTTTTATTAAATCCGATTGTCACCTGATAATAAAATCCTAATCTATTGGATTAAACTTGACCATGTACTGTTATAAATGATCATGATTGCCAGTTGTGGATCCGTCCATAGTGTATCAAAGACAACATTACAAAAGTCGGTGTACAATATCAACCTTCCTGGTCATTAAAAGACAGCCCCGCACACTTTCAATATCTCTTACTTTCTGTTCTTTCCTTTTTTGTTCGTGTGATAAGGTACACACATGTATATCAAAACAGGGAGTTTGCTTTTTATTGTATTTATTATATCCGATGGTCATCTGACAATCATAACCCTAATTCACTGGATTAAAATTGACCATTTACTGTTATAATTTATCAAGATGGACAGTTGGGAAACTGTCATTTCTAGTTTATTTTTACACTTTCTTCAAAATGTAAATCATTGCCACAGAGAGTGGTAATTGACTGACAGGTATATACAAATTTTAAAGATATAAACGGTGGACATTTTTGTTGATAGTTAACTTTGCCTTTAACTACCAATTGTCTTTCAAAGTAGTGATCCAGTTTATCTAAATATTTAATGACAACTAATCCTTATTCATTCCATTGATTAATAGTTAGGTTTGACACACCACATTAATCTGCCAAATGCTAGAGAATTGCGTTAAGGCGTTGAAAACCAAACATTCTTCTTAACGTTAACAGTGATATACCATTATATCTGTTTGCTGCGGTAAGTTTCTATGAAGCAGGCCGGTCTGCTGACACATTAATCTGAATAAAATTTCCTTTTAAAAGGAATGGCTTGCCATGTTGTGAAGATGCGAATACATTCCGCTAAAAATAGCATTACCTCATCATAATCAGAACAATTCGGCCATTACCGTCTAGCAAATGTTCGGTAGTTTACGTAATAATATCGGAATCGCCCGAAACTCGACTGGTTCCCATCTTCATTCGGGCAACTAGCATGCATAAAATAGAAATCAGGGAAATTTCAAACCGGAAATACCTTTCCAAAACAATATTGGCTTGCCGTGAAATGCAAGCCAAAAAGATGGTCTTAAAAAAGCATGGTCTGCTTGAGCCAAATAACAACCTCGGCTTCATCATCAAAATATGCCACACCACTGATGCACCGTTCGCGACTGAGCGGAGCTCTTTTTTAATGTAAACAGCATACAATGCATGATCCTAAAGAACCAGAATAATATAACTACAAAGTATGAACTTTGTTTTTGATTCTGTATCGTGAAGCCGTTTGGAAGTAAAGACCGCAAACAACACAACGTCTATTATGTTGTCGATCAAGTCCAAAAAAACAACAAAATAGCTAAAAGAAGGTGCGTATGTATATTTGCCAGAAAGTAAAAACAGTTACTTGTGAAAAATGATAAATCTGTCTAACTTGTGCTGCCAAGTTCTTAACGTATTCATTATACAGTCTTGTAAATATGGCATAGATGAATAACCACAAATCAATCCGTCATTGTTTCTCTTTTAACAGTAAACAAACTAACAATATGACAGCTTAACACGCACATGCAGTACGTTGAGGATATCAAAACTCGTTACTTGGTTATTTATATTAGTAGTTTCAAAATTGCAATAACATTTCAGCGTAAATGGACAATGGTTGTTCACACGACATTTGTAGTTTACTTTGGAAGAGTTTTTCAACTTATTATATTTGCAAGCATTTATTATATTTTCAACATACATGACGAACAATTCAAGTAGTGAACGGTGGGCCAACGTTATGCGACGAGTATTATATGTATGCTAATCTACTATATCTGATATATTTGCCGTTACTACAATTTGGATACACATTTGCGAAAAAATGTATTATTAATTTTAAAGAATGTAACTTTTATCGATATATAAACACAATTAATTGTTGTGTCGCCTTTTTGAAGCGATACAAAGGGATCATTTTGTCCGTCCCTCCATTCATCCGTCGGTTCGTACCGACAACCTAGCATTGACTGTAGATTTGCCATTTCTTAATATTTCTTCATCAAACCTTCTTAATACTAGTATTTTGTATGTAGTCAGCAGATTTTCAGGTTTATTTCACGGGATTTCAACAAAGTCATAATACACGACGGCGTAAAAGGTTGCTTTTTACTTGTATATTGACAAATGTGTTTTCAACAAAGTTATAATACACGACGGCGTAAAAGGTTGCTTCTTACTTGCATATTGGCAAATATGTTTTCAATTTACCTAAAGCTGTAACGATTATTGTAATTCCATCCTTTTTATATAAGGATAAGGATGACACCTCATTAATCTGCCAAGTGCTTCTTAACGCCAATATCGATACAATTAATGTTTATGTATTTGTTTGTATTGTTGTTAAGACAAAGCACCGGCCTTCTTAAAATCTAAACGTTGTTAGTTGGTGTTGTGAATGCATTTTTAGTAGACTACCCCAACAGTTCGCCGTTTTTCATTATCAACAGAGGCTATTTTAGAGTAATTACATTTAAAAAGTGTGAGTACGAAAACCAAAAACGCCGATGACAAGATTCACAACATCATTAATTGTTTTTGGTAATGAAATACACTTATTTAAATAATTTTATTTATATATTTATTTTATCACTTGTACATTTCGCTGAAAGTATTAAACTGATGAAAGGGAAAGCCTAAATTATAATGCACTCGTTGAAGCAGGTCAATATAAAATATACAAAAAGCAACAATGTCATTTTTAAAGAACATTGTTTTCTAAATGTCTGTTGCGTAATGATGTTATAAGTGTTTTTGAGTCGTTCTGTGTGTTAGCTTTTGTACGGGACATTTTGTCATGGTGCCCTTAAATTTGACCTATCTACATTGTTAACAACATCTTTATTTGAACATCTCTTCAATTTATATTATACGACATAGGCAAATGCATTTTTTATTAACCTCGCTCAAAGGTCATCTATAGATTGTTAAAATTTTTACCGTATACATAGTAAATAACTATATCAGCCAAGTCTAGAGATGTCCTTCTACACTGGTAAACATAACAACACTACGACAACAACACGCGAACGTTGTCGTATAAATTACAGACCATTTTATAATATTTAGCGATGAGTGGTACGAATGTAACAAACGAAGAGCATGTTAACCACAATGTCGCCTATCGAATGAAATTTATCTGAATAAAAGGGAAAGTCCTCACATAGGTTTTATTAAAGATGTTCATCAGTAGTAATGAAATATGCAATGCCTGGCGCATAACGGAAATCTATATTTAAATGTAAATCCCATACAATCCATATTCCCAGAGAACAAGAAAAAACATAGCTATACAAAGAAGTTGATATAAAATATCTGATAATTTTGCTTTTGAATATATAAATGTAATTATAAATGTTTTAATCCTGTAAATACTTTAAAAAACAATTATTGTACACCTTATCATTTGGTTTTACGGTATGCCTTAAACGCTAATGACAATTTCTCGTGCTCAGCATATTGATCAAAACAGTATATAAATTAAACCGATGAAAGGTAAAGCCCCCAGAAAGCATCGCCTGGCTGCATGGAAAAATAGGAGCCTCGGTTTTTTTGTAGCTGTTCATCACATGTGACAAAAACGTTCTGAAATCAAAAGTCAAATAACTTCCTTAAGACCAGATTCAAACAATTTTGTTCTGACGAAATGTACACATACTAATGACGTCATAGAATAGATGCTCATTTGAATATCTGATTTTATGTCAGAAATGTTTCTTACATTGTTAATTTCAACGCAATAAACAGTTCGAAACTTGACAATACAAAACATATTTCATATGTTGTAACTGTTGTTTAATTTCGTTCTTAATACACAAACTTACATAACTATCATTAACAAAATATATAAAAATGTATGAATTGCATCTTGTTAACATTAAACTTCTATAAAAGATAGACATTATGCGAAAGTTAAATGTATAATGTATAACTAATTTTTAGGATACATATTTGTATATTCAATCACAAGCAATAATTTATAAGAATGATAAAAATGCAAAAAGTGCAACTGCTTTCAATATAATGAATGAGTGATGGTTTGGAATGAATCATTACAAAGAGAATCCCTCTAACGAGAACTAATCATAAATGGGAATTCAGCAATGTAAACTAAGTGGTTTCTGAGGAGATACGTTTTCAATGATCTTAATAACGCAAGACAAATGTGGGATTACAATCGTATTAAGGTATGACCTTCCTAATGGACTATGAAGAATACACATTTGTAATTTTTATAAAAAAATAAACAAGTTTTTTTCACTTAAATGTGATATATATTATGCTTTTACTTTTCAACCGTAGAAAATTTTTTAAAATGCAAGTTACCAATATTTGCTTAAATTAAATTAAAGGGAAGTAATTTTACACCTTATTACCTCCCTTAAATATGACTAAAATGAAAATTTTCCATCTTGTTTATAAAATCAAAAATCCAAAAACTGAGAAAAGTTGTGCGGTGGATCGTCTTAAAATGGCATATATTTAAATAAAAAAAAGGTTTATAAAATCTCTTCCTAGCTACTAATATGTGAATCCATATCCATATCCAATCGACTATTTATAAAATCTGATAAGGTAGTTTCGATAAAACACTTATTGTACAAGAACGCCATATCGCTTCGTTTTCCGGTATGTTTTAAACTCTAAAACCCTGTCACACCAGAGTGGCGTTCTTACAGCGTTCACACGGCGTTTAAAAAAATTGCAGAACGCCGAGGTGCGCTCTGTGCAAACGCTAACAACGCTGTGCAATCGCCCAGAACGCCATACGGCGGCGTTTATTTTGAGCATGCTGAAAACCAACGCCGCGGCTTGGCGTTTCCACAGCGGGTTAGACAGCACGCTGTGGCAACGCTGTGGGGACTTCTAGAGCGTCGTGGGCGCGTTGTGAGCGTGCCGCCTGCACGCTGTAATAACGCCGTGTAAATTCAGCGATTAGGATAGGCATTTGCAATGCATTTTGATAATAAAACAAAACATCATTAAATGTATTAAAATAAAAAAAGATTTATTATAATAAATGCAAATGGTTTATGTTTTATTTAAACTAACAAAACTTAGAGCTTGACCATAATTTGTCTTTTATTTTTGTTTAACAAAAATAAACCTCAACTAAACACATAATTATAAAAGCTGTTCAATGTACACTACTAAGTATATGTGTGTTACTACATATGTTGCAAGTCCTGCCTGACTTTAAACATTTAACAAAATTTGTATTTAATTGCATTTAATGTAAATCCTGTGATGAATTGCTTCGAAAAGTAAAAATAGATCACTATGTTTGCAAAATAGGGTTACTCAAAATAAAATAAAAATAAGTAAAACATCTTAAACGCTAAAATCGCCGTGAGCGCGCCGTGTGCGCGCTGTGAACACGCTGCAGCAACTGCTTGCGCGCTGTGAAAACGTCATGGACGCTCCAAAGACGCTGTGGGAACGTTGTGAGGACACTGTAGGGACGAAGTGAGGACGTTGTGTACACGCTATAACTGACAAATCTGATTTTAGGCGTACTCCATGGCGATCCCACAGCGCGCTGACATGGTTTTAGAACGCTGTACAAACGCTGTGGCATCGCCGTTTGGTGTGACAGGGGCTTAATGAC
>Ga0224511_10002043_pt1 | contig 13125 bp, 2 predicted proteins | sample SF_May12_sed_USG_2_FD_169988 | JGI IMG/M metagenome (GOLD analysis project Ga0224511, IMG submission 169988) | Sediment microbial communities from San Francisco Bay, California, United States - SF_May12_sed_USGS_8_1 | ecosystem: Environmental > Aquatic > Marine > Sediment | place: USA...
TATGGCTGCTCGGTGTAAAGGTGTGTTTCCGTCGACATCTTTAGCATTGATGTCTGCATTGCGGTTCAGTAGCTCCTCAATAACATCACAGTTTCCAATGCCTGTTGCATAATGGAGGGCTGTCCAGTTGGCATTGTTCAAACAGGTCACATCCGCATCTTTTGATAAAAGCATTTTTACTGCATTTTTAAATCCAAATCTTGCTGTATGGTGTAAAGGTGTGTCTCCTGTTGTATCTTTAGCATTGATATCTACATTGCTGTTCAGTAGCTCCTCAATAACATCACAGTTTCCAATGTCTGCTGCATAATGGAGAGCTGTGCAGTTGTCACTGTCCAAACAGGTCACATCCGCATCTTTTGATATAAGCAATTTAACTACATCTGTATATCCATTTCTTGCTGCTCGGTGTAAAGGTGTGCTTCCGTCGATAGCTGTAGCATTGATATCTGCATTGCTTTTCAAAAGATTCTCAATAACATCACAGTGTCCATTGTTTGCTGCATAATGGAGAGCTGTGCAGTTGTCACTGTCCAAACAGGTCACATCCGCATATTTTGATAAAAGCATTTTAACTACATCTGTATATCCATTTATGGCTGCTTTGTGTAAAGGTGTGTTTCCTGTGGTATCTTTAGCATTGATATCTACATTGCTGTCCAGAAGCTCCTCAACAACACCACAATGTCCATTGTTTGCTGCATAATGGAGGGCTGTTCTGTGGTCATTGTCCAAGCTGGTCACATCCGCACCTCTTCGTATAAGCGTTTTCACAGCATCTTTATATCCATCGTATGCTGCTTTGTGTAAAGGTGTGCTTCCATGGGTATCTTTAGCATTGATGTCTGCTTTGCTGTTCAGAAGCTCCTCAATAACATCACAGTGTCCTTTGTTTGCTGCATAATGGAGGACAGTCCAGTTGTCATTGTCCAAACAGGTCACATCCGCATCTTTTGATATAAGCATTTTTACTACATCTGTATATCCATTTATGGCTGCTTGGTGTAAAGGTGTTTTGCCGCCGACATCTTTAGCATTGATATCTGCATTGCTGTTCAGAAGCACCTCAATAACATCACAGTTTCCACCTTTTGCTGCATAATGGAGGGCTGTGCAGTTGATATTGTCCAAACAGTTCACATCCGCACCTTTTGCTAAAAGCGTTTTCATTGCATCTGTATATCCGTTGTTTGATGCTCGATGTAAAGGTGCGTTTCCATGGATATCTTTAGCATTAATATCTGCTGTGCTGTTCAGAAGCTCTCCAATAGCATCACAGTGTCCATTATGTGCTGCAAAATGTAGGGCAGTCCAGTTGTCTTTGTTCAAAATGGTAATATCAGCACCTTTATACAACAGTATTTTCAATGCACTAGTATGCCCTTCCCGTGCTGCTAGGTGCAAAGGTGCATTCCCATCCCTGTCCTTGGAATTGACGTCTGCTTTACTGCACAGTAAAACCTCTATTACATCAGTATGTCCATTAGCAGCTGCATAATGGAATGCAGTCCAGTAATCGTTGTTCATAATGTTCGTATCAGCACCTACAATCTGTATCAGTATTGTTACTACTCTAGTATGCCCGTTGTTTGCTGCTCGATGTAATGGTGTATTCCCATCGCTGTCTTTGGTATTAATGTCTTCGCTTGGCAATAGATCTACACTATCCGCCGCATAATGAAGGGCGGTCATGTATTGTAAAAGTGTATCGATTGCATCACTATTGTTATTGTTCAATGCCAGATCTAAAGGTGTATAGCCACGGCTAGTTTTGGCATTGACATCTGCCTTGTTTTGCAGAAGCTCCGTTATCACATCACAGTGTCCATAATATGATGCATAATGGAGAGCTGTCCAGATATCGCTGTTTGTAACGTTTACATCAGCACCTTGTTTTAATAAAGTTATAACCGCACCTACATTCCCTCCTTTTGCTGCTAGATGCAAAGGCGTACTCCCATACCTGTTATTTGCATTGACCTCTGCATTGTTGCTCATAAGCTTCTCCATTATATGACAGTGTCCTTCATTTGCTGCATAATGGAGAGCTGTCCAGTTGTCTCGGTTAACAATATTCACATCAGCGCCATTCTCTAAAAGCCTTTGTACTATACCAGAGTATCCATATTTGGCGGCTAGGTGCAAAGGTGTATCACCATTTCTATTCTTAGCATTGACGAAGGCCCCGTTATGTAAAAGCTCCATGAATATTTCACGATGCCCATCTCTGGCAGCACAGTGGAGGGCAGTTTCGCCATCAGTGTTTGTAACGTTAGAATCAGCGCCATGTTGTAGCAAACACCTTACTGAATCTAACAAATTTTCACTAGATCCTACAATCAATGGGTGTGAATAACAAGCGGAACCTTTAGAGCTTGTACCAAAACATGGTTCATTGGGATTAGCTCTATCAGACTCAAGAAGTGACTTCAGCAACGATGGAAGTTTGCGCATAACGATGCAAATAGAATTGCCTGATACCCGAGTGGCTGATCTCAGAAACAATGAGATGTTCAGTATAATATGTTCTGCCATAACTAACCGATCTTTTGCAAGAATATAGTCCAATAGAAAATGTGTTTTACATTCGCTAAACGAGGACGGACTCGACAATAATGATACATTGAAAAGACTCATTTCATAGTTTTTATCTAACACGTATTGTAAAAACACTTCTACAAATTGTTTAGATTCAAATACAGTGTGCTTTAAAATGTTAGCATCCATCGAATAGTAACAGTGATCCATGCCCACATTGAGGTTATCACGACACATAGTCGTGATAAGATAAACTTCTGACAAAGGTATGTGTACAAACCTGGAGGTATTGATACTTTCATTTTACTTTCATTGTCGTCATTAAGTGTCATACGTTCCATTAGAAAATCTCGTGGACAGAGTTGAATGCACTCTCGAGGTTTGTGGTTGCCTAAGACTACGCCTACCATTTCCCCAATTAAGTTGTGAGAAAACACATATTCACATGAACTGTTTACATACATTAATAAATATGTAGTGTAAGCCCGAAATGAGCATTTCAATGTTTCTACAAATTTATGGTCGATGACAATTCCAAAGCAGTCGGCAATTTCTTGCATTTGTACTGAAATGTTCTTAGGGTTTTGCAGATCTGTTTCTTTGACTTTCTGTACATCGTGGGCCCAAACGGCCACCAATGCAATAAACTTGTAAAATTGATCAATTTCTTTTGACTTGTATACCTGTTCAATATATGTTTTAAAATGTTGTTCTGGACTTTTAAAGAAGTCAGGGCCATGACTAATTAATGTTTGTGTCGCAAACAGAACCGCACATTCTGGAAATCCAAACACATTCTCTTGTTCACCATAAGGGGAGGTAAGTACGCCCCTAGCATTATAAACACATTTATCCAAATCAACATCATCTTCAACCGCATTTCTGTTCAAGGTGGCTTTCAATATCTGCTTCATTTCATCTGCTGACATATTTCTTGAATCCAGATGGACACTGTTTTTAGCAGTCTTTTTAAACATCGTGATTTTGTCCATATCCTCATTGGCTTCTTCAATAATGTAATGCCGTGAAGTAATTATCACTTTAAGTTCTTTGTCCTGTGTGCGTTGTTCAATGTCGTTTAGCACTCTCTTCCACTCCGTCAAACGTACATCGTCTAGAGTTACTTCTCCAAATATGTCATCAATAATTACATTTGTGAAACATCTCAACGACCAGTTGACATCTTCCCAGTCACGAGAACATTCCAATTTGATGCAATTTTCTGGCTTAACTCCACCCTCAAGAGCAAGATGTACAGCCATTGCCGTTTTTCCTTCACCAGGATGACCCGTTAAAACCACTAAATTCCCTCTTGAAAGAACCTTACTGGCTTTGTGGTAGAACTTTGTTTTTACGAAATGCCCGTCTGCCTTTGTCTCCAGGAAACGGACCGTTGCCTCTGTGGAGTTCAAATTGAATATATTATAATTTTAATCATAATATGGTTTGTTTGAAATGTGTAGCAATCAATGTTGCCCTTATCACGCGACACATTGTTGAGTAAATAGTTCGTGTATTAAACCTACCTCTTAGATTTCTCATTTTTGGAGTAAACAGATCCAACGACTTCGTCTTGAGAATGTTGATTTCAGCTGTCAGATTTGACAGGCCACACGATGCACCAAGCGAAATCATGGCCTAAAAGTAGTTTAAATCTCGTCAAAGATAACTTATATAAGCTAACAAGAGCTTAATTTATAAACTGTTTGGGGCATATTGTAAATCTAAATTTAACCTGATGAAATACTACAGTATATAAAAATCCTTAATATTAGTGATGTAATTATTATTGTACGCTTTTCTCAATTGTTTAAAAACAAAAGTTATTAGCCTAAAACGAATGTTTCTTACCTTTGTCAGCATACTCCACTGTTTATTAAACTCCCTGTCATCCAGATCTGCAGACGGTGCGTGGCTCATCTAAAATATCACGAGGATACGGATTTCATTATAGCGAATCAATTTCAGCATGACATCATTGGTAAATACCTGATTTATATATGCACCTCAACACTGATTCAAGTGCATACGATTATATTTACTGACTGCAATACCTTCCTAATACGAACAGAAAGAATAGTCAAGACTGTGCGGAATTTAAACAAATATTCAGAAATGTAATTTCGTGCACTTCTAACTTGTTTTAAAAAAGTTAATTTAAAAAAAAATCAATAATGCACAACGTTTGTTTATGTTATCAATTTCCACAAATCGTTCCTTAAAGTACATTTCAAATTTGAAGTATCTTTCTGGTGTCTGATAACGTTACATTTTATAATGAATTCATCAAGATTAATGACACACATACACTTTACATGTATAACGGGGTTACAGTTGGTGTTACGCACGTTTTTAAGTAATACACTTGTTTAGTACAAATCCTGTAGATGGATAGTAAAGCAATCTAGTGAATGTCAAAACACAAACCTTGTTTCTCAGATTTCTTATCCGAACAATGTTGTCAATATCGCCTGTCATTGAAGGCAGTATCTTGTTGTTATCTGTCTCATTCCACAGCGGGTGCTGTAAGTCCGATTTATAACAGAAGTGTCGCAAGAGTGATATTAACAGTGATATGTCAAATTTGCTTGAGTCTGGGTTCTGTTTCATAAGACGTATTTGTGCTTCTGACAGTTTCGCCCTTTTCAAGTCCTTGTCACGTGGCAGCCATGTTTGGAAGGTATTTGCAGGTACAAATGAGTCAAACTTGGCTCTCAAAACACGTGTAGATTCCAAAACGAGTCTATGCAGCAGCAAAAAGCTCTTTTCATTCTGATCACCCAGTTGGGCCGCCATTCTGAAATGTTAATGAAAATATTTAATGAATTACGAGCATAATATTCGCCTCATTATTTGCATTTCAACGTTCTATAATTTTATATACTATTTATGTCGTCTTTAATTTTATATCTATACATTGTGTTCAAGTACACATGTATAGGTTAATATTTACACATTTCGTGTTATGTAAGTATTATCTACAAAGCGCTTACTACGTTGAAAGTATATTTTGTTGAGATATTGTTTTGTATTATTAATTTTATATGCCAGCATTTATATGATATGATGTCATATCAGATTGACATGTTGATGTTTATTGGTTACGTAATTAGAGCCCGAAATTAGGGTAAACGAAACCCGTGTTTAGTTTGTATGGCGTCAAATACTGTAAAGATAATGCCTTCAATGTTTCAAATTGCACTATGAAACAAAGAAAACAACACAGTTGGAGTACTTATGCTTGATATGTCGTTCATCTGTTGAAACAAACATGAACAAACCATCTCATTTCAAATTACATCACCCTGAAGTGATTTTAAATGATACACACTTGGCATTTGACACCAATATTTTATTTTGATTTTGATCACAGTAAATTTGGCATTGGATTCCAAACGTTGACATAAAATGAAGCAATGTATCGTTATTCGTCTTTTGAAAACGTGGACAACAAGCATTATAGTGTTGACCTCAAAATATATTTTTGGAAAACCAATTACTTCGTATGTTTTGTCTTAAAAACAATTTTATTTTATGGTTTTAAAATAAACAACAGAAATATAGAGATTGTGGAATTTTAGCTTTGACCGTCCCTGAAACTGGTCTACTTTGTAGGAAGAATTATTTTATCTAAATGAATATACACCCATGTTTCTGGTTTTGCTGTGTTTTCTTTTGCATTCTGGATAAGGCCTAAATTAAAATAGTGTTTGTTACCACTCCATTAACCAACCTACTTAAATTACCAAGACCCAAAACATTTAATTGCTGTTTTCAAAACAATAGCTTATTTTATATTTTTCCTGGAATAAAATTTTCTGTAAATGTAGTAGAAAATAACCGTGGCCTCGCAGACTCGTAACAGAGGCAGTATTGTCAGAAGATCTGGTTAGCGTTGATCAGTTATGATTTTTTAAGGATTTTTTTCTCATTTTCGTATTTCACCTCTTTCGTTTTATAATATACTTCGTTTCACTTTCCCATCGTTCTGTTTATATTCTAAGTGGCCTGGGTGACAGAGAGAGAGAGAGAGAGAGAGAGAGAGAGAGAGATTAATTGTAGTAATTTTTTTCTTCTTTAATAAATGTTGAGAAATTGTGAGGTTTGCTATAGCTTATAACTGGTTTAATCCCCCAATTAAAGTCATTGACCGTATCAAGGCGGTAACTCAACATTTCTTGGAGAAATCATTAAAGAAATCGTAAATAAAAAATAAAATAAAATATAAAAGTTTATTCTTAACGTCTGTTGCGTCTTGGTGTTCTGTGTGTTTGTGTACTGTTCTGTGTGTTTGTTTTTGTACGGGTCATTTTGTCATGGCGCCCTTAAACTTGACATGTCTACATTGTTTCCAACATACTTTTATGAACATCTCTTCATTTATACTGTATTCCGTAACGACAGTCCGCCGAGCAAAACTGACCAGCTAGGATGTCTAGGACACTATAGTGACCACCTTTATTGCTTGTCCACGTTACCAAAAGATGTTGAAGCATATTTAAACATCTTTTGTAAGTTGCATTCATACTGTCTGGATAAACAAATCATAAACACTGTTTAAGAACATGCACACATGTTGTATTATTCATAGGGCGAATCTTGACAGTGTGTTAAACATAGACATTTAACACGGGTGTTTAGTAGGAAGCTTAGAGCACTTTATTTCGTATTTTCATACCGAACGTTAGTCAATACCACGGGAAACTTAGTAGAAGCCTAACGATGCTCTGTCATCAGTGCCATTTCATCCAATTTAGGTTTGTATTAATATGTCATATTTAACTAAGATTCTGTTTCCCCCAAAAATTATTAGTTATATTTATTGGAAACCTTATAATTTATATTCGACATAACGAGAGGCGCCATCTTCGGTAAAAGCATTTGCATCACAACCATCCGTTGCTTGTATTTACGACAAATGCTAATATTTATTTCAATAAATAAAGCTTATGTGAACTGAATATGATTACGTAATCGTTATAAACTAGGCATCTTATTTCATACTCTTGTTATTTGATAAGTTTTGGTAAACGCCAAGTACGCATTTTTATTTATTTATATAATTATTTATTTATGGTCAACGCCAAGTACGCATTTTTACGTAGGTATGAATGAATGTAAACAATGAAGTAAGCATGAATATAGGGCTAATGAAACACACTGCTTTGTTAAGTGTCATCAGTTTAAGATAAGTTGATTTATGGCTTCATAAAGCCTTCGACAATCTTCGATTACCTAAGATTGGGTCTATTTACGTCTGAAGATGATATGATCTTAAACTTGAGCGTCATAAAACATTTTAAACAAAAATCATTACCACGACCAAGGTGACTTAGGAATTATTGTTTTAAATATAAAACCGATTTATGTTTAGCGTTCGTTACGTTTCATTTTGTGTGTTTTTGTTGTACCGTGTTTGTTTTATGTACGGGCTATTTTATACAATGTATTTACCAAGAAGTGGAAAAGGGGCCATACATTGGTTCCAGTTGAAATCTGTAGACAGGCCACTTTTAAGGGCACCATGACAAAATAGCCCGTACAAAAACAAACAAATATAACAGCACAAAACACGCCGAACAACAAGATAACACGTAAATGACCTTCATAATAAACTGTGTCTGTGTGTTTTGGATTAATTTTAATTGTTATTGCCTTAGACTCTGTAATTGTAAGAACAGTTCATAAAACGTCTTAACCAGTTAGCGTGCGCCTACTCCGACATTGACACGGCCTAGAAAAAGTGTTCGGAAAAGCTCTACGTATCTCTTCAAATAGACTGTTGCCCTATTAAAGATGCTAGGTCTGTATCTTGATACCCTTATAATCGGTCATTTTTGCATTGTGTTAAGTATACGCAATCAATGAACATTACCAAAGAAGTGTGCAAATGTAAACTTACAAAAACACACTGTTTTACGATGTACGTTTTGTATTTATCGATATTTTATCAAGTATCGAGTCACGCGCCTAAACGTTTTGTGCGAACGGACATTGTTGCATAATGCAATGCGATACTAGAATGATGGTATGTGGAGATAGAAGGTGTGTCAACTTACCTTGCTTTAAAATGAAGCTTTAGCTCGACTACTCGAAGAATAGGTAAAGCTATTCTGGTCACTTTTTCATGAGCAATTTCATACACTTTTCATCAGTATCTGAGGACATCAAGTTAAATAACTCTGGTATGCATTTTGATCAAGTTACGCCCCTTTGTCAACCAACCAATTCCTGGTTAAGACGTAAAATGTAATTATCATAAACTAGAACGGCTATAACATTTTAACTTCTTACAATGACTTAGCATCAATAGGCCTTTCCGAGGTAGGTCATTTTAAACCATGCTGTTTAAAAAATTCAGTATGCAGATATTAAAAAGCGTCCAATAATACGTGCATTATTTTTGTTACCTTTATAATTGTTCCTATGTTAAGTTAAAAAAGTGAAAGAACTGCCAGTTAAACAATATTGGAAAGCACGTGTTGAAATTGTAAGATATATAATTATAGCAGTTATATTTAGAGACGAAACGAGAATTGTGCTGTACTCCGCCTCGTTGTCTAGTCGTATGCCTTCAATTCAGTTTCTCTTTTGATTTTACTATCAAATCATCATCAAACAAACACCATTTTTAAAATATCAAATAATAACAGTTATGATAGAACAATTTTAAGTGTTCTGCTACGTATACACACTGTGGTATGGGCCGACTAAAACAAGGTATATATATAAAGACGCCGCTGCATATGCATGGAATATAAACGTGTTCATTTACAGTGCAGTCACACTATAGCGTATGACATCAACGTAGGGGTACGTTAGGCATACGTCCTGTGTTTGAACATGTTGAAAATTGTTTAGCATCTGCGAGCGTATATCTGTTTCACACGCGTTATACGAACGTTTTAGTACGCTATTCATCAATTAATCTTAACTAATAAAGTCACCATTAAATCTATCTATCTTCCAGTAAGTCAAACCCCTTGGTAGGGACTTAGACTGTGGAAATGCGGATGGCTTCCGGTTTTATCCAAACCATGAACTTCCCCTTCACCATGTCGGGTACCAATTTTCGATAAAATGACGAAAAAAAGTTTTCACAATGAATGGGATTTGACTGTGAATCGGATTTCTAACTTCTTGGTAAAAAATGCCAATCTGAAAGTGAACAACTGGTATTATTAAATAAAAGTAAAATTTACCTGGCACTCGTCCAAAAGCCCGTTTTATGTCGTTGTTGACTTGTATCAACACATTTCACAAAACATTATTAGGAACTCAATTGAACTCTTATTTATTTTATTAAAATTAAAGTAAAACACAAAATCTTTAATCTCTAGATAAAGTATCTCTCTTAACGCATATGGATTACTTAAGTTACATGCCAACATCTCAAAGTTTATCTACCTGCGCTATCAGCGAAACAGAAAACTAGAATTTGGTCAACAAGATGTTTTATTACTGTTCATATATTAGTTTGAGTGGCACTTACGCCCATTCTGTAGTGGGGCCTTTATGTAAACACGATGGTAAAGGTAGAGCAGTTTTATTTCAAAACCTACCCTTTGCTACAATGTACCTTAACAAGCCGATTAATCGGTTGGCGTTATCGTCTAAATGCTGAACTTTATATGGGGAAAGGGTTGCCACGCTTATCCCAGGTGCACAAATGCATTGCAATAAACAGGTGATCGACTTATGATTTAAGCATTTTCTTGTTTTTGTTAAAAGTTAATCCCTGGTGTACATTCAGGGTTAAACGTACGAATCGATTATCGGATTATTCATGAGTACAAGTTACATGTTATCATACAATACAATACAATGAAATACATTATTTGATCATATCATGCATACATCAAGTCAACGTGAGAAATAGAATTATGATCATAAAACCTACAATATATATTGAACATGCAAAACGAATATAGAAACTATACTATAATAGACGGACAATATAGTAGCTGTTGCCAGAAATATTAAAAACTCAACAGAGCAGAGAGGGCCCACTGTGAGCGATTGTGATTGGCATAAGACTGCTATCCGCCGTCGTTCGTCAACATTAATGTTGCAGTATTTTTTTCTTAAATTTCCTTGGAACCGTTCTCTAGACCAAAGTCCATGGGAATGATACCTAGATAGTCAGATACCAAAGGTGTTCAAACGGTTTCATTTGATTGCAAAAATACAAACTTCACTATTTCTCTTTTTAACTACAAGGTCAGTAGTCTCAATATTTAAAAAAAACATCAAATAAAGCATTTCCGTAGATTGTTTAATTATAAACCATAAGGCAATGTTGGCCCGCGCCAGGGGTCACGTCTTTGAAATTGAATTGTGTAGAAATTGGTAACAATCTTCCTTCTTTGCTTTTATCCAAAGTTAATGCAATTTTACAGAAAAAACTTTGAATGAGTCTCTACAAAAAGGTCATGCTTAATTAAAATATAGGTCAAGGGGTATTGCTATTTTATATTACTCGTACTGTTTTGATTAAAAAAAATTACACACCGGCTCTATTGTTTAAAACAGGTTCATATATTTTGGATCGACCTATCGTTAAATATATTTTAAAAGATAGGTTTCCTCGTGGGGTCTAAATTGTAAACAAAACACACCTGACTTGAGATATATAGTGGCACTGCAAGCCTTAGGCCTAACATTATATAAATGTGTTTCGAATGATCACTTGGAAAACACGGTAGGCAGTGACGGAATTTGTTTATTTTTCTGATTTTTTATTATGCACAAATCTGAAAGAACCCCATCCCCCACCCTCCCCAACACAGTAGGGCCGCTGCCATTTCCTATGTAAGGTATGATAACCTAAAACATACGTATTATATTTAAGGCGTTTTTGCGATCACAACAGGAGTACAACCTATAATTAAATTTGGATTAGGGTCACCGAGTTTATCCCAATGCTTCTAGTGCTCAGCGTTCTTCGTGTTGAAGCCATTTACCATCCTGCATGTTTTAAAAGTTGTTTTCAATTTTAGATAATTATTTGCACGACTAAATTATCTTATCATCAGTATAGGATATCGACAGAGTAGGAGGTATTTCTATCCAGGACGGACCCGGCGAGCGATTGATGCAACAGCAGAGAGTGCGAAGCCCTCGGTGTTTTTCATGAATCTCGTGGCCTGGTTCGTCATGGGTAGTTTGAATATTTCAATATTAAAAAATAGCTTTGCCTACTAGTAAATTATTAAACCAATTTTGTGTTGACTATCTAATACAACAGAATTCGTTATAACACCAAATTATTAGAAAATTGAATTTGAAATAAATAACTTACACATCCACTGCTCGCCATAACGGATGGACGTTGTGTGAGGCAAGAATCCAACCTCGTTAATCGGTCTTTCTATCCATGACGAACCCGACCACGAGATTCGTGAGAAACCTCGAAGGTTTCGCCCTCTCATCTTTTGCATGAATCTCGTGTCGGGTCCGTCATGGATAGAAATACCGATTTACGTATTAGTTAGAACACAAAATGATAATTCTTAATGGTTAAGAGGAGTGCAGCGAACGAAGTGAGCGAGCTTCCTCTTAACCATTGAGAATTATCGTTGTGTTCTAACATACTTAAAGCATAACTTCATTTCTATTGGTTGCCCATTAAGCAATACATGATGTCATTTATGCATGAATGAAGTAACTGATTCACTTTTGTGATAAACTATGATATCGTATTGAAAATGTGCAGTGGAATATTTAAATGAAAATAAAATGGATAAATCGCCACAATCGCACAGACTGATAAAGTAGGTGACTTAAAATTATTATAGTTTGGTGAAAATTGTTTTTAATTGTTTCATAATTTCTTTGCTGTATGCTTTGATTCCCAATATCCCACTTATAAATGTTAATGTAAGGCCAATTAAACCTAACAAATTGGTTATGCTATATGACCAGAAGTAAGAAGAAATTGATCATTTAAAAATAAGAAACATGATCATTGTTTTAAAAAGCATTTTCTTCTTTCACGTTGTAAGGTATTGTTTAAATAAGCATGTCAGTTAAGCCAATGTAAATCATACTGTCTTCTAACACATATTTTTACTTGGCCTAATCCTCGTTCCATTGAACCTGTTTCAATAGCCACCTTGATCAACTATGTTTTCTTCATGTAGAGCTTATCATCGCAACATGGCATGCTTTACTGAGCCAAATATGGACAAAAAGGCGGAGTTATAAATTCCCGCCAAGGCATCTTGTGACTTCCATTAAGAGCCAACTCTTAACAACTAAGAGGGGCTCTTAATGGAGGCAACCAAGTCATCTCATTAGCTAGAAATGTAGGTTATGTTCTAAGAGGTCGATATTCATACGTATTACTCGTCCCACGCACCACCTCACATCATTATGTGCAGTGTATGCTCAAATCAAATATATTTCGAACGCGTTTAAAATCAGCAGACTTCCAAAATTAAGGATTTTGTTTCAAACCAGCGAAGGCAAATGGTGACAGAACTATATTTAATAGCTAGTGAGTCGTCTCCCTTGAATGATATCAGTAACATATAACCCGGGCCTACGATGAAGAGAAAAGTGAATATAATTAATTAGATAACCCGT
>Ga0224511_10002044_pt1 | contig 13123 bp, 8 predicted proteins | sample SF_May12_sed_USG_2_FD_169988 | JGI IMG/M metagenome (GOLD analysis project Ga0224511, IMG submission 169988) | Sediment microbial communities from San Francisco Bay, California, United States - SF_May12_sed_USGS_8_1 | ecosystem: Environmental > Aquatic > Marine > Sediment | place: USA...
ACGCCTTCACCCTGTAACGTTTCATTGATGTGAAAAAAAATCCCACTAAGACTATGGTTGGGGCTGGGGTGCAGGTGTGTGTCCGTTATCACTTTGTATGGTGAAAACTGCAAGATGCATTATAGGTCTATTTTAGGAGCACGAGCCACAAGACCTTGCCTGATGCCTTATCCTAAATTTTAGACATAAATATTGGGATACAAGGTCCCTTTATCATCGTGTTCACCTACCTCTGCTTGAGCAGTGCATTCACTCTGGTGTCAACTGAGGATGGGCTTATGTAGGGGACTGTCAATCTAGATCTCACGACATAAGCATCTAACGTTGGGAACGATCGAAGTTGGAAAACGAATACAGATTCATTGCAGTCCTCCACATACACATTATCTGGGGAGTTTTGTGCACCTACAATCCACAAAGGGTGTAGAGATAAACTAGCATCGAAAATCAAGATGGCTATTCGTCAGTTAGAGGCCTAGTTGAAATGGGACAGAATTGAACAGGTAGTCTGCCTAGTGAAAGGTTAGCACAGCGAGCCCTATCTCTTGTCCAGTACCCCTGGGCTAGATATGTGGCGGGTGTGCATGGCCAGTTGCCAACTAAACCACAATGTAAAAACTTTCCTAACAATGACAACTCCCAGGAGCTCATTAGAATGAGCACAAGCATCACAAAAGCCACAGCAACCCTCAACTCTTCCAATATATATAGCCTAGTCCTGGGGTGACAACTCTTTTTACCTGGGCCCGCGTGTTGAAATAGCTCAACTCGGGTCCAGTCCAGAACGCAAATCACTAACCACGAAATGCGTTTCATGCAAACTGCACAATTATGTGAAGCTATCGTTGTAATGTAACAGACAAATCACATGACTATGAACAGAATGAATGCGCAGTCACTGCTAATGACTCGGTTGAAGAGCCGTTTTCGAGTTGGCAGTGGCAGCTGCCACATGCATCTAACAAAGTTGCTCTCAACAAATTGGTTGTGGGACCTGTGCTTTGATAAATGCCTTGATACTGGAAGATTCGATCAGTTACTTTATCTGAAAAAAGACACAGGACACTATTGGGTGGATAGGGTAAGGAAGTAGTTAGTAGTCCTGAAGCTCCTGAAATCTACACTTTTCCCTAGACAAGCCAAAGAAAGATACCTAATCCCGGAGGTTGTCATTTCAGCCAATAAGGAACTAAAGGCAAAGCCAGCTAATGGATTGGCTGTGGTTAGTGTAAAGTGGGGTCATGGGTCCAGTTGGCCACCACTGGTTTAGTCCCCAACATGCTGAACATATGAATACATAATCACGCCCAGGCCAGGGGTCTCTGCCCCATGAAAAAGCTGCTTTAGAACACCTCATTGTTTGATTGGGTGGCCCTAAAAAGGGCCAGTAGGGTATAGCTGTGGAATTTAACCACCGAATCCGTAGAGGGTTCGGCCTTGTCTCTTCAGAGCGTAGACGACATCCATGGCGGTGACGGTCTTCCTCTTGGCATGCTCGGTGTAGGTGACAGCATCACGGATCACATTCTCAAGGAAAACTTTGAGAACACCACGGGTCTCCTCATAGATGAGTCCAGAGATTCTCTTGACTCCACCTCTGCGAGCCAGACGGCGGATAGCGGGCTTGGTTATACCCTGGATGTTATCACGCAAAACCTTCCTGTGCCTCTTGGCACCTCCCTTTCCAAGTCCTTTTCCTCCCTTTCCTCTCCCTGACATGCTTGTAGTGATATCAGAGACTGAATAACCAGCAGTGGTCGTAGCTACCGTATTTAACCAGCTTAAGCGGACCCCCTATAGAATGCTAATGCTTCGTCCCAATAACAGTCGTAGCTTTGTTTTCTTCCCGCCTAATTCAAATCAGTAATTACAGTTCCCTTGACTGAGGCCAGTAAAGTCAAATACACTTGGCCTAGTTACCTGGCTTTGCAAATCAAGATATCCAGCTGTAGCTTTATTACACATACCACTGCTACCTGCTAATACTAAAATATTAACGTGGCAAGTCCTAACCAGATCAGCTCTAAGCATACTTTTTGACACTGTTATAGTTTTATTTATACATATCCGTGTGCTGTTTCCGACGATTGAGAGGACAGTGGCAATGCAAGGGTATTTACACTAACCACACACACTAATCGACGTTTCCCACTGCCCGGAGACACATTCAGTTAAATTTGTTTTTTGTTGTTGAATGCGACTATGATTTCTGTTCCCAAGTCTTCCATAGGAAATGGAAGTGATTTGTCGTTGGTCAACGCTGAGAGCAATGGCCTTATATTGATGACCACTGGGAAAAGATACTGTATGCAATGTTCGACCTGGTGCAACGCTGAATGACAAATCATTTTTTGTGATATAAACTGGTGTAATTTTTCTCTATTTAGGGTGCATGTACGAAAGCGATCTATGTGGATAGCCAACCGTGGAAAGCTATGATCCCAGTTTAACTGCATGGGTGTTTAGGTCTATGGTAAGGATATGTTGTGCTTTGGGCCAACTTGTAGGATTTTGGCGTGGCGTACCAGGTTTAACTCAAATTTACACTCTGAAGATCTGTGAGAATGGGGACTAGTATACCCCTGAAGAGTTCCATTAGCTCACATCATAATCCTTTATGATTTGTGTCAAGAGACGAAGTTTACCAATACAGTAGCTTTTATGGCAGGTGATGACAGATAGCGGAATAAGGGTTGACCTATTTATTTAATGCTTCACATCGACCAATAATATTTTGTTTTAACCTATCTAACAAATCCTATTGGCTCATGTTGAAATTGGCACCTTATCCAAATCTATAAAAGGCGAAGTCCAGCAGATCGAAGCGTAGAATTTGATTCTGAATAACCATGGCTCGTACCAAGCAGACCGCTCGCAAATCAACTGGTGGAAAGGCACCGAGGAAGCAGCTGGCTACCAAAGCCGCTCGGAAGAGTGCACCAGCTACTGGAGGAGTTAAGAAGCCTCACAGATACAGGCCGGGAACAGTCGCTCTCCGTGAGATCAGAAGATACCAGAAATCTACGGAGCTGCTCATCAGGAAGCTGCCATTCCAGCGTCTCGTCCGTGAGATTGCCCAGGACTTTAAGACTGATTTGAGATTCCAGAGCTCTGCTGTCATGGCCCTGCAGGAATCCAGTGAGGCTTACCTCGTTGGTCTCTTTGAAGACACCAACTTGTGCGCCATCCACGCCAAAAGGGTGACCATCATGCCCAAGGACATTCAGCTGGCCAGAAGAATCCGTGGAGAGCGTGCCTAAGTGTACACTCGCTTATAACCCCAACGGCCCTTTTCAGGGCCACCAAAAATAACAAAATGAGTGTTCACCACATTATTCCTGCCATTTATTTCACCATTCATTTTTTATGGACTGTAGCCCAACCCTCCATTTAACCTGCGGACAACTAGGTGGAATGGCTAACTAGTTGAGGAAGCCAGTCACTGGTACGATGGTCCGGGCCAAACAAATGTGGGAATGCTATTGAAAGGATATGTGTGCATGCCGTGTGGATGTTGATGTGCCCTCCCGGGCCACCCCTACTGTAGTTACAGGCATGGTAATTAACGATTTCTGGGCAGTGAGCGACGGGTATTTTAGGTGTACTTGATGCTGATTGGAGGTCAACCCCATAGTTCCCCAGCACCAGGGAGGAAACTTCATGAACACAGATACCAAACGACATATAATGTGACCCCAGCCACACTGTTTAGCCTTCACATCTCCCTTGGACTGAATGTGCCCATATTGAAATGGGGCCAACGTTTGGGCAGATGGAGGACATAAGCATAATACAAGGAGACTTCCAGTGCACAATGTATATACGCAGAGAACACTCATTTAGAGAAATTATGGTGGCCCTGAAAAGGGCCGTTGGGTTAAGGGTTGTAGATCAAATCTACTTGGAGCTAGTGTACTTTGTGACGGCTTTGGTTCCCTCAGAGACAGCGTGCTTGGCCAACTCTCCAGGCAGGATGAGACGGACAGCAGTCTGCACCTCTCTGCTGGTGATGGTAGATCTCTTGTTGTAGTGAGCCAGACGGGAAGCCTCTGCGGCGATTCTCTCGAAAACATCGTTGACAAAGCTGTTCATGATGCTCATGGCCTTGCTGGAGACACCAGTGTCTGGGTGCACCTGCTTCAGCACCTTGTAGATGTAGATGCCATAACTTTCCTTCCTCTTTCTTTTCTTCTTCTTGTCTCCAGTGCGGGCGGCCTTAGCCTTTCCTGCCTTCTTCGCTCCCTTGCTGCTAACCTTAGGTGGCATGTTGTTCAGCGATAATAACAATCTGTTATGATCAACCAGTGACCCAGCCTAGTCATTTATTTTCACCAGTATGCAAATTAATGGGTTAGTGCCTCAGCGGCATTATTGGCTTATTCAAAATGCACAAAGGAAGCGGCACAATGCGTATTGGCGGCAATCTCTAACGAGAATCTGTATGAATTTGATTGGCTCACTGCTAACCGGTCAGTCTCATATAAATAGCGCCGGCAATCGCTTCTAAAGTATTGCGTTCTTTGCATCACTACTGTAACAATCATGTCTGGACGAGGAAAAGGAGGCAAAGCTAAAGGAAAGAGCAAGACCAGGTCATCAAGGGCTGGACTTCAGTTCCCAGTTGGCAGAATTCACCGTCTGCTGAGGAAAGGCAACTATGCTGAACGTGTAGGAGCTGGTGCACCAGTCTACCTGGCTGCTGTCATGGAGTATCTCGCTGCTGAGGTTCTCGAGTTAGCTGGCAATGCTGCCCGTGACAACAAGAAGACCAGAATCATCCCAAGACATCTCCAGCTGGCTATCCGCAATGATGAGGAGTTGAACAGACTGCTCAACGGGGTCACCATCGCCCAGGGTGGTGTGCTACCCAACATCCAGGCTGTGCTTCTGCCAAGCAAGACAAAGGACAAGAAGTCTGCTTAAATATCCTGTCTCTCTATAACCCCAACGGCCCTTTTCAGGGCCACCCAATCATCAAAATGAGGTGTTCTTTTTGTACTTATTTCGCCATATAATCCGTCATGATATATGATGGGAATTTTATTCTAATCCTTAAACCTGTACCAGTTGTTTTGTTGCCCTCTGCAGTAAGGCGGCTAACTTACCCTTGATGTAAAGCATTTGTCCGTGAGCTCCAAAGGATGCAATTGGTGACCATGGCGTGGCAAGAACATGTGTGGCGGGTAAAGATACTTGGCACAGTATTTTATTCGAGTTTACATCCTGTAGGTACATTGTCCCGTCCTTATGCACTCTCAGAATCTAAAGAATGTCATTTCATTTTACTACGGGTTTTAGCTACCCCATTCCATAGGGAAAGCTGCCCGCAGTGCCGATGCATCAATGACAAAACCTTTCGACAAAACCGGCTAGCTATTCCCAGGCACTGGAGATGAGTGTTTTTGTTACAGCATCTTACCTTGATACAGTTTTAATTACCATTTATCAAACAGCTTCTAGTCTTCAGCACTCATGTACATGTAGTTTGTTTTTGTGCTGCCTTAGACTTTGACCTAGACTGTCTATTATAGTGTTTCTGTCTTTCATGTTCATATGTGGCCTCATGTTGTAAGTAGTTATCAGTGTTAAATAATATAGGTGGAACGGCTAGATGAATGGTACTTACAATTTCAGGTATTCTGTAGTGGCACATTACCAACTGGGATACAATATCATTGTCTTCAGCCGCCCTATAAAGAGAAGATAATACATGTAGCAATCTCATCTCCATGACAGTATGGCTGTCAGGGCTGGTGTGGAGATAGGCCTATTGAGTGTTTCTCCAGTGTGCTCCAAAGAGAAGGTGGTCCTCGAGCTCCCTTCTTTAATGTTGCCATTTGGAACTGGCCATGCAGGATCTTGTGAGTAAAGTGGAAAAACCAGATGACTTGAGTGTACAGGTGATAGGTCGTATTTGGGATTTGCCCTCCTCTGGGATTAGATGGCTGGTGTCATAGTATTATAATGCTTCCTCTCACATATGGCAAAGCTGCCGGGTTAGATTCTTGCGTTTCCACCAGTTACGGCTAAGCACGGAGCATCACATGTGGGTCAGCATCATCGCTCCAGGTTGGAAGTCAGTCAACCCGAGTCAATTTACATGCCACCCGCCAAGAACTTGGCTACTCTTAAGGATTTAACAATTGTAGAGCTATTTTGATCCTTATCCACTGGTTCGAACCTCCATATTCTACAGTGGTGATCCGAACCCATGCTAGTAATTGGAGTGAGGGGCTTGCAAAAGGCCTATACCAGGAAAACACCCCGCCGGCAAAGAGTTTCGAACCTGGGATCTATCAAATCCGAGCTTTTTATCAATTGAGCTGTCCTGGCTTCCATTACAATGTTGAACAATCAATCAAAACTGAATGAGTATTTTCCAAAATGTTAGGAGGATAAAAAAGATGTAATAACTTACGGCTCAATAATTTGTATTGGAGGAGAGAAGTCTAGCATGCCACAGTTCAGTAAATGAGTTGAGCTGTCTTCACACCTGACCAGGACATAGCATGATGTACTAGTTGGGTAGCAAGCCTGGAGATTGTTGGATTGCAGGCAGATCGAGGGATCCATGAAATCCAACTTCACAATAGGGGAGGAGCCTATCGTCACGGACTTTCTCTGTAAACCTGCAATGCAGCAATCAAAGTCACTTTTTCCTACAATCTACAAGCCAACGACTACATGGATAGCACCACCAAGCCAACGACCGCATGGATAGCACCACCAAGCCCACGATTGCCTTCCAGGATGTTCCATAATGTGTTCAAAGAGAACTCTATCGATGAGCCTCCTTTGACCTGCAATCTCAGAGTAGTGTTGTCATGAATTGACACACTGTAGTCACCACAATTTTAAGTTTCTACCATGCTTACCAAGATGTTTGTCCCACACTGACACAATACCATTCTCGAGGCCAATAGCTACGAGAGCTGAGTCAGGGCTGGTAGCACTTGCTGTAATGATGGCCGCCTGTGGCCAAATAGTCTCAGCCGGTCGTTCCAGCTCTAAAACCAGAAGAAGTGATACATTATCTTTTGTACCAATCAAAATAGTCATAAGCCGGTGACATGAATGTGCCACCGCATAAACGAAGTTTTATATAATTCTGCCCGATCGTATACCCATATGGGCGAGAGTAGCTCTATTTATATGCATCATATGACATACAAGCAATTGTGATTACAACTGGAGCAAAGCTAGGAGTATGATATGATGAAGCCTAGCAGTGCCTAAAGCAAACAAATAAGTTGGTGTGTGCATGGTGACAAAGGTGACTATACATATAGATTGGCCATTCCGTTGTTGATACCTTGGTTCCGTGGAGTTGAGATTGGGGGTTCTGGTTGTCCCATGCGACTACCACCGGGAACAGTGGGTAGTACAAGGGTCACCTTTCCCTTTCTCACTGCTTCATAAAAAAACATAAATCACAGCTATTTGGCAACGCAAAGATAAGATGGATACTACAAGATGTTGCTCTATACATAGAAATAACACAGCTGGTTTCTACAAACTCCACAAAACAGGGACCCTACTCTATCAAAGCCTATAGTCAAGCCTTTGTAGTTCATGGCTATGAGCAGATGCCAAGCTGCGCCTACTAAATTTTGTGTTTAGCATCCTCAGTTTTCAACTTTTACCAATTTTACCAGCATTCGAGTAGGTACGGAAAACTCAAAGTCTCAAACCAATATCTCCCTTTACATATTGTCTTTACATATAGGCCCTAAATTAAGTCCTTACCTGCATCAGGATTGACATCCTGAGTTTTCTTCACCTTGACCTGTTTTGTGAGGCAATAAAATGTGAATTGCCGACGCCCACCCCACCACACACCAACAGACGATGGTTTCTCTACAATAAAATATACAGGGTTCTGAGTGTCTGAAAGGAGATGGGTCTGTGACTAGTGTCGTTTGTACTGCAAGAAGTCGAGAATTGATTTATGCCTGAAGGCCAAGGGTGGAGGAATAAGATGAGATAACACAAAGCGGGCTCGATTACAGGCCATGCTGGGCTTCCACTGTGTGTTTCTCACATCATCTCTCACCCCTATTGCTCTAGGTCTCGAGTCTAGAACGTGTTATTTGCCTCTGACTTGGTAGAAGATTTGCCAAATACGATGGCCAATTAAGCGCAAACAGAAAAGAACATCCGTCAGGTGCCTAGACAGCTGAACTAGCTTCAGCTTGCATGAGGATTGTGGGTTTCAGCTGGGAACATTCCTACCAATACATTTCTGAATAAACTCCGTATGCCTAGGTCTAGCTACCAGGGTAAAAAAGGACCCAACGGAGTAAAAATGGTGCTTCTGCATTGACTTACTCATAGCTCCTGGTTGCTCAATTCCATATGGAATAGGTAATCCAGGGGAGAAGAAATGGAAGTGACATTCCCTGCAAAAACCAGAAGAAATTCAATTGCTCAGCAGACAAGTAAAATGATGACTCAAAGTTTCCTTTCAAAAAACTAAAATCTGAACACTATAGGTTTGGGCTCACAATTTGCTTTGGCGACATTGTGTTCGTGCAGATCCATCGCAAAGAGAAGGTTATGTTACAGATAGTTAGGTGAGTTTATTGTACAAACAGGTGAGAGAGACATTAGTTTAGTGTTTAGAGATAGAGTCATCCGCCCCTGGGAGAATAGCTATAGGGTTTTGGCCAACAAAGCCGCCATTCCAAACAAAAGATGAAAACCAATATGTCAAACATGAAGTATAAAATTCACTTTGACATCTTACTCATACTACTTACGGGTGAGAATCTGTTGCACCTTCCTGGTTTGTTTTGTATGCTATCAGATCACTATGCATATCATTAAACGCCTCCTGTCTAACTTCCAAATATGGCTTGGTCAGTAGATGGCCTTGACCTGAGCCCAGTATCAAATTACCATCAGCAGCATGGGTCAGAGTGGCAGCTGGGGCTGTCCCTGTGTTAGCTGCATACAAGTGTGAAACGGTATAAGAAAAAAAGAATGAACATATGTGTCAATCAGGGAACTAAAGGTGCATTCAGACTAGATGGATTATCCGGTCGGTAGGGCTTACCACCCGAATTTTTCATTGTTAGTCCATTGGTAAGGGCCAAACGGTAGGATTTGAGCTCTTTGGCGATCAGTTAAAACCTGCCAATGATCCATATAGTTTTAGCCAATCAAAATCAAGCAAATTTAGTGATCGATAATCTGCGACTTGACAAGGACTAATCATAGCACACCTCTTATCCTACCTAGTTTTTGGGGCGTCGTAACATAGAACAGTCATAGTAACTTAGAGACGTCATACCGCAAACGCGGTTCTCCGCACAAACGACCTACCGCGATCCTATTGATCAATATTTCACCGATTGTAATGCGGAGAAATTACAATGTAAAAGGCCGCGGAAAGACAATCGGGACATTGCATCGACTAGGTTTCTCCTCAGCATCAGTGAGCCATACCGACCGGATAATAGGTCTATTCTGAATGCACCTTTAGGGTTAGGGGGCAGTATCAACCTTTTATTACAACTATACCATGAAATGATGTTGCTGTCTGGGCAGCATAGACAAGCTGACTATATGCCCAGAGCCAGCTGCACTCCACCAGAGGAGTCACTGATTCAGTGTGAAGTACGAGAATGGACAGATGGTCCTGGAACGTTAAAGGTTAGTCGACCTAATCCATTTGTTTATGCCTCATCTAAGAATCCAGTCCATGAACTACAGGTCTGTTTTGCTCAACAAAAGTTGAGCATGACCTTTTTCGGCTCATTCATTATAGGATCAATCGGTAGGAAAATTAGTTTCTTATTTGAATTTTCAACCGCAGCGAAAGTAATAATGATGCGTTGCTCACCTGACAACCCTTCTGGTGGTCTGAGTTTCATCACAATGGTTGAAGGCGAAAACTTATAAATAGGTTGACCCCTCCGCGAACCAGCCTAAAAAATGAACATGCGTTGAAAAGTGACAGTTGCACTCATACCCGATCATAAAGATGCTCCAACTCTTGTCACCCATTTACAACAACAAGCTACAAAGGTAAAAGGAAAAATCATGATTGTGCTGTTTTGGTCGTAGAGTGTATCGTGTCCATGCAGGAGAGCTAGCTGTATGCTCTAGTCAGTACTGGGGAAGCATTCTATCAACCTTTCTTCTTCTGTTTGATCTTGATGATGATTTCTCACTAGCTCGCGACTCCGCTCTGGTTGAAGGTCTAGTTTTAGCTGAAGTTATTTTAATAGTTGATTCACCGGTGTCTTTTGACTTGACTCTTCTTTCCTTACTGATTTTGCGAACAGGGGATTTGAATGTTGATGGAACACGTTTTGATCCTTTTGGTCTCTGGGATAGTGCCGCAGTCTTTCCTTGCTGCAGAGTGGTTAGATGTAATGTTGTTGTCAGGTTACATAACAGAATAGAAAAATGTGATTGGCAACACATATGGTGACAAAAGAGACAATCGCCAACACAAAAAGCATCGGTTGTGGCATTGGTTAGATCAATTAGTAATATTTCAGTGAAACTCTCCAGTGTCTCTGCTCACACTCTTAGTTATTATTCCTTGTCCTGAAGTTTGCTACTCGGTTAACAAAGAAAGTTTTAGTGAATTGAAGTCGAATGCTATCCATGTACAGTCATTACTTTTCTGGTAGTCAAATCAGCAATCCCCAGTACACGAGTCACATATTATAGTCACTGTCACTGAGTCACTGAGGCTGTTTCAGCGCCTATACCTGTTGTATACCGTAAATGTATACCGTATTACCATGCCTATGCTAATTACCACGAGTGTAGCATACCTGAAAGAGAAGACTACTTACCGATTCGTTAGATCTGCGAGCGGATAGCTGCGGGTCCTCACCACCTTCAGCCTCTCCCTCTGCCTCACCCTGAAATCACCAAATGTTTACAAACAGGCTTTTTTCTGATGACACCTTTACCGATATATGGTGAAGCCATCGGGTTAGATATTTGGTTTGTTCACCAATTTGTGTTAGCGTGGAGCACTATGAGCAGGTCAGTATTAATGCTCTACTTTAAAATGGGGCTTGTTTTTATGGCTTTGGTGCCAGCCGTCACCAGGGTCAGAACCTGGGTGGGTTCTTGCAAGCGCACGTCCATCACTCTGATGCTGAGTTATATAGGGTAATCCCTCGGATGAAAATTTATGTAAACTCTTAAACCAAAGGTTGACTTATATAAAGAACCTGATGTTCAGATTACTCCCTGTAGAGAACATTTTCATCTTCACGTTTGAAGATGTGTATAGCACCCTATATTCTGTACAACACTAAACTACGAGATAAGTATGTGATTATGGATATATGATCCAGTGTAATGAAACTATCGAGAGCACTTTTATACCTTCTCCTCTGTTACAGTTGGTTCGTGCGCAGGTGACTTATCTTCCTGAAGTAGTTTTGGTTTGATATCTTCTATCTCCTTAGCCCAAGCATCTCTGGGAATCTGATAAACCTCCAGCAGTGTGTCAGATGACGATGGATCTATTAAAATGAGAAAGACAACAGCTAAAGACTGTAATATTTCGTGCAAATTTTAGTGTTATGTTACGTAGACTGGAAAGTTTTGTATATATGTTCTGGTACATTGCTGCATAGGCTGAAATATTCTGTAGAAAGTATGATACGGTATTGTTTCAACGCTCAGGCATACGCCAGTACAAGGGATACAAGAGTAGAGAAATGGAGTAAGATAGTGTATAAAACCATACCATAGAAATATCTTATATACGTCTGTCTACAGAGCCCATGACTTTGAGTGCTGAAAGACCTCTCTATGATCATGTTATGTTATCGGCAAAAAATAAAATTAACTTATCCAGAGTGAGCCAATAAAGGCCCGGTTGGGTTACTTTTATTTAACATGATACAGTAAAATCTTGTTTTCAATGGTCTACCAGATACAAAACATGATGAATGCATCAGATTTGGGTGACACATCATGTGATCACAGATGTGACAGGACCAACTAAAAAAAATAAGGAGATCAATACACACTGAAAAAAAGTTACTGTGTTACCTTCTACAACAAGTCCAATATAATCTCCATCTTCGGAAGCGTCACATTTGACAACCTGATATTTACTGTGTGTCGACTCTTCATTGAGCACTTTTATCGCGAAGACTTTTTCACAGGCTGAACCAAACACTCGACACATACCTAAAAGAACCAATTGGGTGAAACATGAAGTATTTTCCTTATCTCGTAAATGGTAACATGCTTGAGTAGTTCTGGCTGTAAATAGTCTTCTAGTGCATGGCAAGTGCCAATGCCAATGGCTGGTCAAGAAATGGGACAATTTTTCTTGCACTGCTCTTTGAATTATGGGAAAATGCTAAGCTTAGCTAGTGTGATCCAAATCGTTGAGTTAGACGCAACTGGGGTGTAACACTCTTTTAGAGGCTCCCGTCTGTCTAATTAGGTGTGGCTGCGCTACCACTTATGACGAAAGTCCAACAAGACGGCACTGGAAAGGGCTCTGACTACGAATAAAGAACTATGATTTACTAGATACACAAACTGCCTACCTATGGAAGTGTACAAAATATCATATCATTCGCATAACTCACTGTTGTTCATATATGAAGATATGTAGATATTTATGAATAAAGGCTCTAACACAGTTCAAACTCACCAAGCTCATCAATGCAAGAAAGCATATAGATCTCAGCACCTAGCATAGTGCACTTCATGCTGCAAATATCCATTTGCTCATCTTCATATGTGTGGAGCAGGGATCGTTTGGCAGCGTCCAAAATTGAGAGACCACCAGGGCAGGCAGCAAATACAAAGCGTCCATCAGCACTCTCCACCAGAGCTTTCGTTGTAGGTATCACCTGCAATAGGTACTTTTGCTGCCAAAGAACTGATCACTCAAACAGTGCATGCTGATCCATAATCTGCTTTAGATCACTTCAAAGGGCCTAGTATTCATGGCGCATAAATCACAGTTGTTGACATAATTAATGATCGCAAAGCATGTTCTAGACTCTGACTGATTGAGATTCTGAGTCATAGCGCTCTAAGTTTACCTTTGTAGAGTCTACGAGGACTGGGAAGAATTATGCTACCATACCTGAAGCTGGATGGCACATTGATATTTATGCGCCAT
>Ga0224511_10002045_pt1 | contig 13120 bp, 5 predicted proteins | sample SF_May12_sed_USG_2_FD_169988 | JGI IMG/M metagenome (GOLD analysis project Ga0224511, IMG submission 169988) | Sediment microbial communities from San Francisco Bay, California, United States - SF_May12_sed_USGS_8_1 | ecosystem: Environmental > Aquatic > Marine > Sediment | place: USA...
GATACTGGAGCGCCCACCACACATGACAAACCAGGTTCTTTAACGTGCTCAGTGTAAAGCACTGATACACGGGAGCATTTTTCCTGGGAAGAACCAGTACATATCTCCTTTTTATGGTAATTTTAGCTGGAGTAAGGGGGGATCGATCTCGCAATCCCTGGGTCGGCAGTCGAGTGTTTTACCACTGGGATTAAAACGCACGTGCTTAAGCCAATTTATATCCACAACTAAAGGGCCTTAACTTGTTTTAAAATCTAGAATAACCGTACCAGTTATCTCCCATTAACTACATCACGGGCGTTTTTTATTGTTTAGTATTTGTATTAAAATAAAGTGTAACTTCTGTTTTTAAAGGCAAAACGGATTACTCTAGTTCGCTTATAGTCTACATTGAACTTGAATATAAACAAACGATATACTTGTGTATATGTTTTCTTTACAGTTGTTAAAATGCATACATCTTACGAATAATTTAAATGCATGTCTCAAATGCAATAGCTTATTTATTGATTTGTTTACAATCGCCTACAATTTTGTTTTATATATATTCACTTCATTGTTATCTTCAAATGTGTTGCATTTCAGCAATCCGTAATATATTGTACCTCAAAATAATTTTTCCTCTACAGTCTAAGTTTCATGCTAGGAACTGCCCAATCGCAACTTATCTAAAGAAAATAAAGTATATATTCTATTGCTTAAATCTCAACTCGGATTTAGACCCGGGACTAGACGAAGAGAGACATTACAAAAGTAACAATTACCAATAAACCTCCAAAGTGTTTAGCTCCATCATTCTCTACACCCGAATCATACAAAAGTAACTTTCTTACATTGTTTTTATTTAGACAAACAGATACTGTTCCAATTGGACACTTCCTAGCTTTACCCCTTAAACCCCACATGTGTATTTGTCTATAATATTGTGTCTGTTGTTGTTGTATACAACCATGACTTTATAAAGGTAATTGTTGTTGTTGTTGTTGGTAACCACTAACGTAATTGCATCGATTTCAATACCCCTTTGTTATGCTCACAGTATGTAGTCATGTGATAAACATGCATCTGTATTATTTTAAATTATGTAATACACTTTATCAATACAGAATGGGTTAATGTGCATGACAATTATGTATTGTTAGTTTACTTGCTTTACAAAGGATCGTTTGTTTAAAATAAGACAATCTAGGCACTGTTTTGTTACTGTAATTAGTTGGCTACGTAAAGCTTTTTGTACGTTTTATAGAAAATTCACTTTTGATTTTTCCATTTTTATAAAACTCCAAGTCTGCCGGGAAGAATGTTCTGTGTTGACTACATCTCCCACGAGTGCGTGTCTGAATAGAATCAAGATGAAACACGTCATAACAACGTGCTTATGGTCTAGATTTCCCAATCGCGACAGACACCACCTTATATGCAAATTTTCTACAAATGCTTTATGATATACAGGCTTCTGTATATAATTTTGATATATGTAGCATCAGCTGTCGTAGCAAGGAATATATCATTTTGTGGCAGCAACTATAACTTGTCATAAAGTACTATAGATTGCACACTTATCGTACATGTACATCTTACAAAATGTTTTGATAGCGTGCGATCTATGATCATCGTTATGCTTTTACCACTCTCAACATTTTCACTTAGTAATATCACTTTCGCATATCGTTTTTAATCTTATGTCATTTATTTGTATTATTGTATATCTTAGCATTATGATAACGTTTTGCAATATGTTAACTCCTTAATAAGAAAAAGACACGTTATCGCTTAGAAATAAAGACTTACATAAATTAGCGTTTCCTTCGTTTTATATTGTCCAAGTTATGCACGTAGATATATTAATTCTTGGCTGTGTTTCCTTAACATAACTTCAAACCAGTTTAATAATTGTTGTTAACGTGTTGCCTATCCTTCGCGGTTAGCCCACCCATAGTTTAAAAATCATCTCCTCGTTATCCTAGACGCAGGGATATGTCTAATCATCACCATCCATTCACTGGAACAGTAACACAAGTGTTCCCTGTTAAACATGTTCTCGAGCGTATCTGTTTCCGGGATTAAAAATGGTACGTAACGATAAGTGCATTTTAATTGTCATAAATACAAAGTACAAAAAATGTATTTAAAGCATTTTCACAACAGAAGTACTTAGTGACCTAGCGTTAGATATGTTCATTTAATAAAAGCATTTACAATGTTTAAAGATGAAGACAGTAAATACTTTGGTTTATATTACATTACATTTGCCATATATATATGTTTATTATAACGAGTATTTGCGTTGGTAAATGTCACTTCCATTGCATGCATGCAAAAACAAGCAAGACTTTTCATTTTAAATTCCCATATTGCTTTTTAAGTCGTACTCTTAAACAGTTAGATTTCTTATATTTAAATAATTTTATTGAAATTTTTAAAACACAATTTTAACTGTAACAGTTATGTATTATAAATCCAATTTGAAATGCGTCATTGCATAAAGCATTTAACACAAAACATTTATACATAGATATAAGTTACAGTGAATTTAACGTGGCGCACAATTGTACTTAAATATCTCAATTATTCAAATTAAAAAAAACTTAGAAAGACAAACGAAATCATTTAGCTTAAATTTTAACCCTGCCAACTCACGACTTAGAAGTTTTCATTCGCACATGTATAGTTTTTCTCCTTTTCTCTCCTGTTGTTGAGTTCCATCAAACAAAGAACGAAAATGAAACACGTACGCCGTCATTTAATTTGGGAACCCTCCTAATTATCACAAGTACTTTGCGTACCCTGTTTTATCCCAAGAACCGTACCAAAAGATGTTCGTGAACGTTTTAAACAGGAAACACTTCTGTTAAGGTTCCCGTGATTAAAGTATGTGTTAAATGCAGTACAGGCATACAACAAACAATCGGCTGTCCCCTCAAACCTCCTCCTGTTAAAACAAAAACTGATGAACAGTTCTTTATACAATATAGAATGTACATATTTTAGATGGATGTATTGCTAAATAGTTTTCATAATAACTCTTCTAACAGGAACACAGTCTTCATCACCACATGCATCTGTCTCATTTTCGTCTGTTTGTAAATGCATTTATTACGTGTGTAGCTGGTGGTAAATGCATTTATTAAGTGCGTAGCTCTTAAGATGATGTATAATTTAATGCATTGGTTTGTACAACAATTAGTTTTAATGGAAACATTTCTCCTAGTATATTCTGACAAAGATAATTTGAGAGACAAAATGCACCATGACGAATTTACTTCCTCAAAACAAAAACTCATGCATAACATAGTCTAAGTCAAGTGACAATGTTGGCTTTGCAAACATACACTGCATCATACGTTCAATAGACTAGTACAGGCTCAGCATGATTATCCGAATGCTTTTTACTTTTCGATATAGGCAAATAGAGGTCCGATTATGCGCTACGGGGCGTAAGTGGTGTGGCATATTTCATTACTAATGATGAACAACTTCAATAAAACCGAGGCTGCTATTTTCCCATGCAGGATATACTTTCTGGGGGCTTTCCCTTTTTTCAGTCGAACTGTTCCTTACTAGCTCTTGTCTCGTTTTTTGAATTCCTCGAACATGTATTGTTTAAGGATTCATTGGCAACAACTTCGCTATACGGTATACCAGACCTCAACTTCAACAGGAATTGAGGGATTTAAACAAAACTTGGCGCACATTTTAACAATAAGAAGTCGTTGTGACGCACGATCGAGTCAAAGTTATACCTTAAAAGTGTCGGCAGATATAGAGGTCACATGTAAAAAAAGTTAAATCTTATATTTTCCGGGAAACACATATTATCTGAATTGTCTGGGCTCGATAATGTAGACATTATGGCAAAAGATTTCTAGTCTTCATATACTCTTTAAATCCAAAACTTTTGCCAGGAATGTTGCTTATTATATAAAAATATATAAATTAAACTGATGAAAGGGAAAAACCTGAGGAAGCACCCTAAGTTCCCTGGCGACTTATCTGGCAGACAGAAACTTTTAGGTTTTATGTATTGGAACATTTTACGTTTTTTCGGCTCGACAGCCCATCATTATGGGAACGGTTCTGGGAAAAAGACCAGTGACATTCTAGAATATTTCTTGTTTTAACATGAAAGTCCTCAGACAGAAGAACCTTGTCCATTTATCATTTGCAACATGTTGATTGATCACACACAGAAGGGTAAACTCTATAAACATTTAAAGCAAACCGTCTCCATTTCACAGTCGTTTTAATTCCCAATGAAACTTTCAAAACATAAAACGATATATTTATGAACACCAAATTGACTTAAAATGGACATTACATGTGGCAACAGGGCACTTCAGTTGTTGTTGACTTCGTTAAATAGGGCGTAACTGGGCTATGGCATTTCTCTACGTAAAAAAACTACCCAACTGATACAATCCGAGCAAGTGCTTCATAAATCACGAAAGAATTAGACACCATAAGCATACTTTACTCCATATGTAAGTCGTAGGAACACAATGGGAACGGACTATGAACGCCGTATTAACTCCATAGACGTACTGCAATTTTCCATAGCAAGAAGTTGGTGTGACGATTCTCGGAATTTCGTTCATGTTGTTACAAAAGACGACACGTTTCCTAGTGCGACTTTGGCTTTATTCAAAATAGTATAATACTATTAGTATTGATTTTAAAGAAAAAGTTTCGATAAAAATGTGTGACGGAAAGACGGACGAACGTAAATTGGATTTAAAAAAACAACATTTGTTAAAGCGTTGTGATGTGTTTATTTCAACATTTTTCACGATAACCCTTAATTGTACTACTTGATATGTTTGAACTAAATATTTTGTACTTCTGTTTATTTTTCCTTTAATTAATAACCTGTACTTTATTAAAATATATATTTCAATTTTATAATAAACTGATGAAAAGGAAAGCCCCCGGAAGCACAGCTCGCATGGGGAAAAGCCCAGTTTTTAATATCATATTAATTGTGTACATTTGTTAGATAAGTGTTTGTGTGTTTGGTGTTTGTTATAAAATTTTTTTTCTTTCTACCTTACGTTTCATCGTTTGTTTGTTAGTTTATATCTTGTCTGTTTCATTTTTCCAGTCGCAGAAATTATTTAACAACAATTTTAGTCGAAAGATACATACACCACCAAACACTGTGTGGCCGGATCATTCAATTACACGAAATGAAATAGACTCTGTCACAGAAGAAATTATCAGTAAATAGAATCAAATTGGCGGGGAGATACAGAAATAGACTTTTCACTTAACTGACAGAATCCGCCGGCAGTAAATTGCTGGCTTCGGTGCATGTTTCTAGTGAAATGCAATAGAAAATTGCTGATGGATGTTAAAGAAATGAACAGGCGAATGTTTATACAACTTTGTAAGAAATAGTGCATGTTCAACGGAAATGACAGTATTTTTTTTTAACTATTGTATGACATTGTATTGGTTTGTTTGTTACATTGATGTAACTTTTTCCCAATTTTTATAGGTTTCATCACAGGATTCAGTCTTTTATATATACCAATGTCTGTTATATATACTTCATTTGACTCCTAATACAAAGTTCGTATAAACACAAGTGAAAATATATAGTGTAACAGTATATGTAGGCAAGTTGATGTATGTGCATAGTATGTGTTATTTTGTATATGCTACTATATATACAGTTACACATTTATGTTGAAAAAATATTTTTACTCGCCCTTGAAAGATTTTATCGAACAATGTCCCACACGTTGTTGAAAATTATGTGATAAAATCCCTTGAAAAAGACTCATGTGCAATTTGTAGTGTTGCCTTACGACATTTGTGTTTTTCCTGACAGGAAGATGGCCGCTGATTGGCGTTTCAAGAAAAAACAATCTTTATCTCGATAGGTTTTCTTGGGGAAAACATTAATCTGTACTTGTAAAACCGCATTTCACACATTTCACGCCGGAAGATTATTTTAAATTATAACCGTCATACATGACGTTATCATTTTAATAATTGAAAGCTTAACAAACCGCTGTCATTTAAAAAGACATCAACAAATGTTCTATGTTTATATTGAGAAAATAAGCATGAAGAAGTGAGTTAAAAAAGCATTGTATTTCTGACCTATAAAGATGGTGCTAGATCTAGTTTGTATCTAGTTTATGTCTGTTTATAACAAAAAACAAAAATACACCATTGGAGGCATTTGGTTTAGAAAAAGGGTCATAATCGTTGGATCGAATAAATATTTCAAAGCAAAACAAAATCAACATTGTTATTCGCCATTTTGGTAAAAAAATGTTTTATCAAGGTGAAAGAAATTTCGTCATCTTCTTACATAATTTAAATGCAAAACAGTTTATGTCTGTAACGTCCTGTTGTTCTGCGTTTTTGTGCTGTTCTGCGTATTTGTTTTTGTACAGGCAATATTGTAATGGTGCCCTTCAACTTGACCTGTCTACATTGTTTACTTTCTTTACAACATTTGTTCTTTGAATATCTCTTCAATTTAAATTTTACAGTATTTAATGTAGGTACATGTAGTATGTATTATATAGAAAAAAAGTTGGCGTAAATTGATGCTTATAATTGCTAGATCCATAAGACATTTTATCTCTTTAAAGGTCCGATTATACAGAGCGCGAATGCGAACGCGTCCAACCCTAACACGAATGCGAACGCGACTTTTGAGCAGTTTTGCCATTCAAAAAGAGCACGAACCCAATCGTGCAAAACCGTAAACGGCATTTAATGCTGCTCGTCTTTTTCTTGCTGTGAGATACAACATTTGGAATTACGGCGCAGATGTTATCAGACACGGAGAAGATCATAGTTCTGTATTTGTACGTAAAACATTTAAAAAGTAATATTTGTCTGTTTTGCCATACTGTACATGATTCTTCTCAATTTCAAGTATTATGTCTTGTCCATTGTCTTGACCATTATTCTCCAAACTTCACAAGCAACGTAGACTGACGCTATTGCCTAGCGTTATTTTTGTCAGACGTATGTGTAAGTTTCTATTTGTAGAAATGATGCAATGGAAGAACTTGCTGGTTGGTTGACAGCAAAAGCCGAGCGACCTGCTGAAACATTTCGCCCTGGGGGCAATAAAGGCGTTAGTTAGAGCTACGTTCAATATTCACCACGACCACCCATGTAGTTTTGTCAAACTATCGCAAACGTTAAATTAAATGCATTTAAGTACATGCAAGAGTTGTCCATCTTGCAATAGTGTGCGCCTGTTACAAAGCTACACTTTGCACAAGCTAGTTGATTTGGCATTTGATATAGTGATTCAAAATCTGAAAAAAATCTGACAATGCATGTAACACCTTATATAATCACACCAACGCACAAATCTAACAATAAAGCGCCGTAACGCTTGGTGATTATGATTCTGTAAAGGTACTAGTGGTATTAAAGGTTGTATGAAAATCGCATGCACAATGTGCAATACGTTAAGCATAAAACAATTTGCTATGCAAATGTCAACAAAGGGCAAATATTTATCCAGTAATGCCAACAATGCGATGCCCCGACAATATGCACTGCAGCACTTGATTGTGTTCTGGTCCTCGGGGATCATGTATTGTATGTACGTATTGCAGTCCCACTCATGCGCTAGGTGGAGGGGGTTGGGGTGCTAATAAAACCATGCAGGTTATGCTTCTGGTTCTCGCATTTATTTTTAGATTAATTTTGATACCTCTCCATTTGCGGCTGATGCATTTCAACAAACCTCGGATAAACATGTACCACACAGTTGTATAAGCTTATTATTGATTTTTTTGTGTGGACTAACTGAGATTGTGCAAGTACACACTTGATGCTCAGGTTTTCTTGCATTTACATTTGTTCTCGAAGCACATGCCATACAGACAAATAAAATACGTGTGTACCCCGTTGGAAATAAAATAGGTACATATATGTTAGGCCGTTTTGTTATCTGTTATTTCGGCTAGAAAAAAGAGAGAAAAATATTGGAAAGCTCCCCATCAAAAAGACAACAAACAAACACACGGAACAACAACAATTGTGTAGGTCTCTGTCATTATCAAGGCAGTGTCGGGTTCCCAAAAACACACGTATTACTAGGATGTCTAATGTAATCACAAAGAAAAGAATATTATAGTTAATTTCAAACATCATAAAGTGCTTTTTATCGCACATATGGTGAGCGTCTGTTTTATCGTTATTCTCCACAAGCCTTTACGAAATGTATGTATTGAAGTCTCGTTTAATCTTTCAAGATTGAAAGCTGTGTTGGCGTTATCATATCGGCTGCCAACTCCAATACTTCTCTAAAATATGTTAAACGGAATGTTCAGACAGTAGTCCCCTCAATACATGCATACTACCTTTAAAACCTATAGCTCATAGGCACGAGCCTGAGGAGGGGAAGTGCCAACTCGCTTTTTACCAATTTTTTATTCCAAATAGTTTAAGTTATGTTGCGCTTAAAGCTGAACATTATTGTACATAATAAGGTTTGTCATCCTGAAACTCATTGCAATGACATTTAAATAATAGACCCTTTTCACAGTTATTCTCATATTTTACAAAGTGGTTAAACTATTTTTGTAGTTTTTGTCCTCTCTCTAAATGTTTCATAACGCCATAAAGTAATATTATAGATTTTTTATTATTATGGTGTATCATGACAAATGAAATGACAACATACTGTGAATATTTTCTATGAGCCTAGCATGCACACGATTTAATATTTAAATCGATAAAGTTACACGCAGTTAACATAATTGTTGTTGTTTATACGTATCACCATGCAATTGTCGACAATAACGCACGTCGTTGTAAAACCTATTTATTGTAACAACATGTAAGTCGTGTGTTGTAGGGCAAAGTCCTTTTCAGTATTTTGTATATTATTATAGATAGCAATTTTATTAAATGATACTTAAAACAAACCACTCTTAGCAATTTACCGTTTGCGGGGTAAATTTTTCCCATGCGAAATAAAATATTATTCATGATATATTGTATCCACCCTATTAACAACTAAGCTCCTTGATATACGTTTTTAACTCCCTACACATAGTCAATGTAGGTTTGCTTAAGAGATATGAAAGAAACATTTTTAATTTGATATCTGTCAGTAAACAACATGCAGATAATAATTTAACAAAATAATATAGATACTTAAATAGCATGATCAGTATAATAATAAAAGATTATTGAATCATTTATGACACAATTTTAACTTACAGATTTATATATCTTGATACCGTTTTAATTGGTCACACACGTTGTAGTATAACAAAGACACAAAATGTAATACATGTATTGTGAAAAAGATTTTTTTTTCTTGTCGCCCCATACTACATTATTGTGTAGTCATATTTTTCTGGTCCTCAGGGATCATGGAGTGTACATGTATGTTGTGTATATTTGAAAATGGAGTTCTGCTCATGTGCTAGGGGACGTCAGTGGTGTGGCATCATTCATTACCACTGATGAACAGCTTCAATAAAACCGAGGCTGCTGTTTTCTCGTGCAGGCTATGCTTCCAGAGGGCTTTTCCTTTCATCAGTTTAATATTACTTACTACAGCTGTTGTTTAGTGCCTGTGTGGCGGCTGTAAAAAGTCGCCCCGTACTACATCATTGTGTAGTCATATTTTTCTGGTCCTCATGAATCATGGAGTGTACATGTATGTTGTTTACATTTGAAAATGGAGTTCTGCTTATGCGCTAGGGGGGCGTCAGTGGTGTGGCATCATTCATTACCACTGATGAACAGCTTCAATAAAACCGAGGCCGCTGTTTTCTCGTGCAGGCTATGCTTCCTGAGGGCTTTCCCTTTCATCAGTTTTTATGTATAAAATTAGATTGAGACCAAACAAGTAATAACACAACGACAACAACAGCAACAAAGTGAAAAATCCTTGTCTGAACTTAGAATTTAAGCGGAAACCTATGTCACCACAGTCTGATGCGGAACATTTGGTTACCAAGACAGCTTTATGTATCGACCATAGTCAACGTTATGGAAGAAAACATAAACAAACACTGCCAAAGTTGCGGGCCACACTTTCTTCAACGGATTTAATTTTCTTGTCATGTTTTAACATGCATACGGTACATAAGTATCATAGGCGGTTTCTAATTTTCACTTGAGTAAGATTGATTGCGTAATTATGGTTATAACGTAAAATGTAAACAATTTTGGTCGAAAGATACATACATAGAATATTCAAACGTTCCCATCATCTTTTAGTTCGTACCAAAATCATCATTATGATGGTTTATATTTCATAACAATAATGACTTTAACTGGATAAATTGCGCATCATTAGACTATTATGTTGTGACCTTTGGTCACAATTGTTTCGCATAAGCGATAGCGTTTGAGGTGAATTACTGATAGTCGCTCTAGAACTAGAACGGGCTCCGCCACGATGAAATACAAAGAAGATAATCGGATTGGCCACGCTGTTGCAGTAATACAGGATCGGAAGAAAATGAAATGCTGGGTGATAAAGTCCGTGAATATTCCGTATAATCAAAATGTAAACTGGCAACCATGACAGCACGAAACCTGAAACGCAATGAAGTGAAACCGTTTAAGTATACCACAGACAACTGTTTCCAATATAATTAATAGAAAACAATAGAAATTTAATTTATAAAAAATAAATAAAACATTGTTAGATAAGAAATGCGCCTCACTTGTAACTATTCCGCACATGAGTTTAATGCTGCGTACTTTACTTCGAGGAAGTCCGTTGTTAAACACTTGTAATGCAGTTGACACTTTTCTTCCATTTTGGTCTGAAGCTTATAAATGAGAATTAAATTTTAGATACATCTAAATTATTTCATAGATGATATTGTACTTTGCAAGTGCTTGTTAATGAATAACAGTATAACAAGATGTTTTACAGCAACAATTGGTAATTACGAAGTTCATATTTTATTAACACTACATTATTTTTTCCGAATAACGACCATCTTACTTTTGATTTGTATCGAACCGCGCCGATACACAGCAGTAATTAGTATTATGTAGCAGATCACGATAAAAATAAGCGGAACCAAGACCGTTACTACGAACAAGTAGTACGTTATCATCTAAAAAGGTAACATGAAGAACATTAGTACCATAAAACACGTAGTACAATATTATCTGAAACAAATAGGATTAGTCTTCTAAACCAAAAAAGGAAAATTTACTTTTCTTTGAAATTGAACGTTTTGTTCAGGCAACATAAGTATATTAAAGTATATTAAATTTAACAATAAAAAAGTGATGAAAGGAAAAGGCAATATCTAAAAATGCTTAATATTCTAACTAACTACTTCACAATTACACCCGCTTCATGGATATAAAATAGCAAATCTACATTCCCCTAAACTAATGAAATAACATTCCGTTGACGAAACTCCAGTGTATTAAAGGCCAACAACAGCAGTAGTTTTTGTTAAAACATTTCAAGCCGATATATTGATAATTTAAAATGTATATCAACATCTTGATATTTGACAGCTCTACAATTTTTGAAATAAAAAGTATAAGTATCGCAATACAAATGAATCGTTATAACTATTCACTTACTGCAAACGTTCCATTGTCAATTGTGCAAGCCAACTTGTCCTCTCTACCAATTCTGTTTTCGGTTCTGTAGTTAAGAAATAGTGGAATGCTTCCAACAAGGGCAATAATCCAACAAAATGCAATCGTGCACTTCTGCAGAAGATGTCCTAATTTGGGAGAAAAGAAATTGGTTGGTATATTTATAGGTTTTAAAGCTGATTATGTATATACTCCTATGAATGATTACACACGCATATTAAAAATGAAAACATATAATGGTATGTATACGAAAGAATAATTATAAAAAAGTAACAACAACAACAACAACAACACAAAAAGCAAAAATAAAAATCCTTAGCGGACCCGGTTATCGCAACGGGGACCCTTGGCGCCGTTTTCTAATATGCTACCTATCAGCCACCCGAGTAAGAGTCCGGATACATATTGTTGTGACCAAATTAGATTTATTACTTCTTAATTTGTTTTCATATTGTGAGGTACATGTAAAATATGATTCCTTGTTAATAATGTGATATGTCATACTGTTATGATGTTACGGTCCGGATAAACCAAAATTCTGACTAACGGACGGATGGACGCACATACACCGAACAAAATTGACGGCTATATCTAACTGACCGGACAAGCGCGATAGGTAAAATTATGCAATAAATCTCAATTACACCATACCACTAACCTCGTCTGAAATTTAGCATAGGTTTTGCAACCACTAACGCTCTGTCCAAGCTAGCAGCACACAAAATAAAGTTAGACGCCATTTGGCAAGCGTTGGAGAAACCCCTTTGCATGGCACAGAGCAGGCTGCTCTGAATAAATATCAAATAGCTCCCAATGATGTCAAATTCCATGTAGCCGTTTGTTTTCTCTATGCCATGAATCACAGTGTCCGTAACACCGATCAATAAATCTAAAATAAAAGAATTTAAATATATGCTTTACTTACCTTAAACTGTAAAAGTAAAACGTATCCATACTATTCTAACCACATATTTCTAGTTTGTGTGTACTACAAACAACTTATAGTTAAATTAGAATAAATCGGTTTATACGTTAAACATGTAGTAGAATATAGGTATATTATCATTAGGAAAACTTATATGGACACTCTGAATTTAAATATGACAACCAACTTTCAAACAAACTATGACAAATATGCATACAATGCATACAAATTAATTGTATTCCTGATTCATACTTATTCTTGTTATTTGCATTTGCTATAAAACAATGTCATTATTACTTGTAATTCCATTTAAACTTCAAGCACAAAGATAGTTATTAAACACATGTATTAACCTGCAATGGCCATGTGGAGAAGTATAAAATAAAGGCGTGATTTCTTCTTGCATTGTACAATGCAGACAATAACAGCCGTGTTCAAGCTGATTAAAAGTAGTGCAAAGACCCACGTCGTTATTACTGAGGGCAGTAACCATTCCTGAAAATGAACGTACATAATTAATGAAGATTGGCATGACCTGAAAGTATTGGGCCATGCTTCGTTATGCAATAAATTGATGTTTTGGGTTAAGTAAAGCCTAGGTACATGTATCTTTGAATAAGC
>Ga0224511_10002046_pt1 | contig 13119 bp, 9 predicted proteins | sample SF_May12_sed_USG_2_FD_169988 | JGI IMG/M metagenome (GOLD analysis project Ga0224511, IMG submission 169988) | Sediment microbial communities from San Francisco Bay, California, United States - SF_May12_sed_USGS_8_1 | ecosystem: Environmental > Aquatic > Marine > Sediment | place: USA...
AAACAGCAGCCTCGGTTTTATTGAAGCTGTTCATCAGTGGTAATGAATGATGCCACACCACTGACGCCCCCTAGCGCATGAGCAGAACTCCATTTTCAAATGTAAACAACATACATGTGCACTCCATAATCCCTGAGGACCAGAAAAACATGACTACACAATGATGAAAATTTCAAACAACTTCTTATCTTAAACCGCTAATGCGAATTTAACCAAACTGGAAAGGAATGGCCCTTGGGTGGTCCCCTACCACAAATGCTTTTGATTGGTTACATTAGTAGGTCATAGTGTTAAAAAATAGGTTTTCAAAATGCAATTTTCAAAAATATTCTTGTCTGAAACTACAAGTCACCAGAACTTTCATATTTGGTATATAGCATCATCTAGAGGTCCTCTGCCAAATTTGTTCAAATTATGCCCCTGGGGTCACAATTGACCCCGCCCCGAGTGTCCCAATTTTACATTGAATTATATTAGGAAAACTTCAAAAAGACTTCTTATCTTGAACTGCTGATGGGATTTTGACCAAACTGGACAGGAATGGTCCCTGGGTGGTCCCCTACCAAAAATGTTCAAATTGTTCTGATTAGTTGCATAAGTAGGTCACAGGGTGAAACAAAAGATTTTCAAAATGCAATTTTTAAAAATCTTCTTGTCTAAAACTACACAGCCCAGAAATTTCGTATTTGGCATGTAACACCATCTAGAGGTCTTCTACCAAAGTTGCTTGAGTTATGCCCCTCGGGTCATTGAACCCTCTTCAGGTGTCTCAATTTTGCATTGAATTATGAATGTATAAGGACAACTTATTCCTCAAACTACTTCCAATCTTGAACCACTTATGGAAATTTGACCAAACTCAACAGGAATGATCTCTGGTCCCCTGCCAAAATTGTTGAAAAGATTCTGATTGGTTGCTAGAAAGAATGTTGAAAGTATGCTCCTAGTATAAAATTGGGCCCTGCCTGATGGCATATCTGATTTATATAGAGTAAATAGGGAAATCTTAAATCTTCTTGTTATAATCTACTAGAGCTTTGATATTTGGTATTTGGTGTACAACGTTAGTGGTCCTCTGTGAATGGTTCCACTGTGACATTTGACCTTTTTCTCAGGTCAGCGACCCAGGGCCCTTTGGGCCCTCTTGTTACTATAGTAATGATTTGTTTTTAATTGTATCCACAGTAAAAAAATCTTTAATTATGAGTTAAATCGAACGTGTATACTGAGCAATCGTTTATCTTCTTAAAATATCGTGGAGATTTTTAAGTCATAAATATAATATAAATTGAAGTCAAAAACTAACCCACAAAACGACACAAAAACACGTACAACATCATGACGCAACCGACATTTAGAAAAACTATATTTTTGTGTGACAATATGACAATCTGAAATATTTTAATGTTAATTAAACTTTATACACACAAACATGAGTTAAAACCACAAATAATGTTCATGTTTTATTATTGATACAGGAATGAACGTCGCCCTCAACAAGGCTGCTGTTAATCATCCAGGTACACATAGCCAGTTTACAGCAACCAACGCTGTTGATGGGAATACAGGTCCCTGGAGCAGCGCTACATGTTCCCACACCACGCCAGGCTCCGCGGAGAACCCCGCTTGGTGGAGGGTGGACCTAGGAGAGCCATACAGGATATCAGGCATTAAAATCTATAACAGAGAACGAGTGGGTAAGTTATTTGGCATATGATCTTAACAACAAAATAATTTGCAAGTTTCTATACAATAATACATCATTCACTAGAACATTACTTTAGTGTGACGCTTTATAATAAATGCATAACTTATGCCGCTTACAATATTTTGTAAATGGCTATATTTATGGATTACAAAGACCAGCTTTAAATAAAACACCGTCTTGTTCCTTACACATCGCATCGTTTGTATGACATCCTGCTCATAACTTGTATGTTATAACTGTAATAAACATCAATATACCTACACTTAACTTCTTGTATAAATTGTATAAGGTATCTTTGGTTATTATACCTGGTCTTGAATCAAACTTGATAAGCGTTTTTGCTACATTCTTTTTTATTGTATTTCTGTTTTTTATCCAAAAAATATTTATATGAACACATTTTATTTCAAGTATATGCAGAACAAAATATACTTTTTACATGACAGCTGCGAGGAAGCAATTAATTGGCATGATTATCAATGGATCTCAAGTGGATAATTTCATTGAATTATATAAAGACATTGCGAGCATAACAAATTGCTCTAATGGCGTGTACCGCAGCTATGGAGATAGCGCATGTGATGACGTCATTCTCATTCCCGTCACCACCAAGCAACACGTGCAAAACGTTACCATATCAACGAACTCGGTAGTTTTTGCTTGCGACGTGCAAATATTTGCTGGTAAGAAAAAATCCGTATCATACTTAAATAATCAACCAAGCAAAGCATGCTCGTAACTTATGATACTTTGCTTACAGTCCTGATTATTATTAAAATTATAACGCACGCACAAGTACATAACTTTTCCATTATTTAACAGTTTTCATTGTTAACTGTTTTGTAGATAAATTTGCTATTGTTTTAACTCTGTTTTCCAGCACGACTAAGTATATATTACGGTTAGTCCACTAACCAGAGTTCCTGTGTTAAAAAATGCTAGAATCAATACATGGCAAATATCTTGCCTTAAAAAACCTAAATAACGCCATTATTATTATTATTATTATTATTATTATTATTATTATTATTATTATTATTATTATTATTATTATATACCCTACACACCTCCTCACAATCAGTCAGCTATGAGGAATAAACAAAACTAGCGCTTGGTCTCTTTTTCATCATCACGGAGAAAGTTTGCCGCTCCCGATGGGACTTGAACCCCTATCCGTCGGGTTCAGTGCTCTACCGACTGATCTAAACCTGGTTTATAGGTGTTTGCATTTTAAAACCATTTTAATTAATAAGTTATTTTGAACATCTCTTTAATTTATTTTGCAATGTTCCTTACATTATAGATTCATTGCTATAATTGGGTTGTTGAAGGACATTATATCGTATTTGCCTAATCGTCTGTAGAAATGTTTTGCTTACTTTCGTCCTAAAATAGGGATAATAATTATATGCTTATTTCTTTGCATATAAAACATGTTTGCTTTTATTTCTAGAGGTGTGTTTAGAGCCTATTTATCCGAACGGTCACATTGAAACTGTTGTTAATAAGACGTACACGGCAGGTGACACCGTGTCTGTCATCTGCGATACTGGCTTCAAAGCTCTCTCGTTAAATACCACATGCAACCAAACAAAATTCTGGGATCCACAACCGACCTGCACCATAGTCACGTGCCCTGCTCCTACTGTTGACAATGGTAACTACACAACACATATCAACAACCAACAGCAAAATGATCACAGCAATTCCACATCGGTGATGGATTACAAGTTTAACTCCACTATCTATCTCCAATGCGATGATAAATATGAAGCCAGGGGTCCCACAATTTTTACGTGTCTCGCTGATGGAACGTGGGACCAGCAAACATCAACATGTGTCAAAATACTTTGCAACAACACATCTGATGTAAATCACGAGGCCGTTATAAAGATTCCAACCGACCTTGGCATTGGTGAAATGGGGAACGTCTCTTACAACTCAGTGCAATTCCATCTATCTGACGGGGGTGTTCAGGTTGAATGTCACAATAACAGAAGCTTAACATGGACCAGACGACCGAACTTTGGTAAAATGTTTGTTTATTTAAACATTTCAGATTCTTTTTGTGCATTTTAAATGTAATTTAGAAAAAAGTGTTAATGTTTTCGCTTTTTAATTAGGTTAATGGAAATCAATGCCTTTTCTAGTGCCTGTATGTCCAGTGTTGGAAATACGAAATGGTAATGTCGACACGAGTGCTTGCGTTGCCCCTACATATTGTCAAGTTGGTACAACGTTGCATTACGCTTGTGAGAGTGGCTTCATTGGTACCAATACAACTACAACATGCACTGACAACCACTCGTGGGATATCACGCCGGCATGTAAAGAAGAAGGTAACGTAAATGTTTTATCGAATCGTTAAAAGAAAGTGTGTGCGACCATTAAAAACCGTACAGATGCACATGTTAGTGCAGGACTGTTCCACCGACGTTTCGCTCGTTTTTTTATTATTCACGGAGAAAGATACTTGACAGACTTTTACGAAGAAAGCTATTTCAGTTTAAGTCAAACGTCAAATAAAACTAAATAAACATATTTGATTGATGTTTTAGTTGTGTACGATCGATTTAGAGAACATACATGTATATCAAACCTTTAACACTTCTAGATAAAACAATACACGACCAAACTAAATACCAGATATCTGACACCGTTTTACAAGGTATTCTTTGACAAATCACGATACTATGGAATACTTAGTATATATACACGCGTATAACGCAGACGCGGAGGCGGATAACGGGAACAAGGAGTATCCGTCCTAAAAACGTCTTTAGAAATAAATATAATATGTTTTATGACTTACCATTAACAATTAATGTAAAAAGGGTGATGGTTAATTATCAAAAGTGCGACAGAATGTATAAAAATGCTTCCGTTTTCCAGCGCATGTCGAACAATGTTAATCTAAAAGTTGTTTTTTGTAAGGATTTGACACACAGGTTAAGTACTTTTTATATTCTGCTATACATTTTATTTCGAATATACTGATAGTGCATGCTTTTATCTGATGTGTTTATATTTACAGGCATAACACAATCGCAGCACCGTACAGTTGTGGCGTTAGCGGCTGTTGGATGGTCCTTACTGTTTGTAGCTGTTGTTGTCTGCGTGATTCTAGCTGTGTACATAAGGTACGCGCTAAACGTAAAACAACATGACTAAATGTGCTAAAATATGAAGAATCATTTGGAATAATAAATAATTGTCGCAAATGTTTTAACATCATAAATAGCGCAAATGTTTTATTAAACTCTTCTGGTTTTTATAACATTAACCGAACGTTTTTGTATCACATGTCTCCAGTATTGTATTTGTATTCCAGGAGAAACATTGTCCGTGTATCCAGGGAAACACAGAACGATTCTGTCTGTCGCTCAAACCCAGATAACGACGAAGTGAAATATACAGATCTCCAGATAGGGAATATCGCAGGCAGTGATTATTCGGAATTGGAACTACGAAATAACCTTGAAATGAACGAATCAAAGACACAATATATGAACACAATGATTGGATAACAGCTTAAATCACGTTGAGTTGTGTAGTAGTTATTAAGATATTATTACGGTGTAAAAGGACTAACTGACTTACTTAAGATCTTTAATATTGTACAAATACTCGTACTTGTTGTTATTATATCTAAAATAGGTTTCATAGTTCTGCTTTTAATTAAAATTCAACAAACTACAATATTTATTAAAATCAATCTAACTTATTTACTATTCAGTATTCTGGATATGTTGATCTAAGACACAAATGATTAAAAGTGTTACAATGTAGATTGTGTAAGTACCTAATGTACAAATCTTTTATTTGTTTGTATTAATAAAATTGTCACTTGGCTTATTCTAAGATTAAAATTGCATGAATATTTGACATTATACATTTAATATTGTCTGTATTTTTAATAAAATGATTAATGGCATGTATTGTACAATATCAAATATTTTGTTTATACATGTATCTAAACAGATTGTTCATAAGTTTGGTCTTTTGGTATCATAGATACTTGGTCGTTCATCATCCACCGTACCAAATCGGTAGCTCAGCATGTGTTGCGGGAATAAGTTTTAAAAATACAAAACGTACAGCATAATTTTCAAAATCATTACACGCGTGTTGCCTATTGTTGTATGTATGTTTTGTTGTGCTTAATTTGTTGTTGCCTTTGTGGGCCATTTTGTTATCTTACCCTACAACCTGTCCCTCGCAGCTTTGTCTGCATTTGTTTTTTGTATTATGTTTTTTATCTCTCACAGTTTTATATAATGTCGATTTATGTTGGCACCAAGAAACTCAGAGAGGCTTCACTTATTATATATTGCCTAATAAAGACCACGATTGGTATCGCTCTATATATGTTCGTCGATCCGTACGTGAATGTGTCTAGATGGTCTTCGTTCGGGTCTTTTATTAGTTTAAAACCTCATAGGGTAACATATATCTTTGAACAGAAGTTCCGTACAACTAACAGTTACTGCACATTTCATGTTGCCATAAAACGTTAAATACTTTATACAAGATTTAAAATGAAGCAAAATAATATAAAATGTATGACATCCTTGTAATGTTTATTTTTTCTGGTCTTCTGGGGTAATAGAATGTATGTTGTTTATATTTGAAAATTGTGTTCCGCTCATGTGCTAGAATGCGTGTTGTGGCATATTTTTATAACCTTTGATGAACAGTCTCATTAAAACCGAGGCTGATATTTTCCCCATCAGGGTATGCTTCCTGAGTACTCTGTATATGATCGTCTATCCGTACGTTGGTTCCAAGACACTGACGTTGACTTGTCTCCCAGCACAATTTAATAAACACAAAGTAACCTTTGTGAAGCTGGCAACAACCCACGAAAATGTCTTCAATTGATTTCGTAATTAAATACAATCATGTTTTTGTCTCGTGGCTTCGCCACCGTGCTGTCATGGTCATTTGAAAAATTAAATCCGATCTTATTACCAGCATTTCAACAAGCATAACAAAAATACGAAAGGCTTACGGATGAAATGACAAATATAGCGGAGCTTATCCCGTCTTGACACTTCAAGTTCAGTTAAATTATTTAGCATTCTCTCATACAACATTCTTATTTACATCTGCCGTTTGATATTTGTGTATTTCAATGAGCACCAGTAGTCTCAAACACATTTATAAAGTCAAACTATATCAATTATTTGCGGTCATAATGAAATGCAACTGAACACACGTTATTGAAAATATCACGCATTTACAAAAGATTCCATACATACCACCTTAATTATATTAGGAAAAAATGCGAACATTGCTCAGTCATAAACTTGTTTGATGTAAATCCATCATGGTTAACACCATGTGTAATTGACTTGTACGCATTTAACTTATCAACAATGGCCACATAAATTTAAACCATTTAACCATTGATTTAAATAACAATATATTTAACCACAAACATTGACATGTGTCCTATTGTTAGCAGCTGAATTGTGGTGACATTCTCACAATAAGCTTTTGTTAAGATGAACATATTAAAGGTTTATAATCATCGGTGGAGCTATGCATAGTTATGTAGGACGTTTTTATAATAAAGGTGCACACATCCACAAATTGTCGGTAGCTTACCAGGAGACCAATTTTTGTACGCAAGTTACCGAACAAATAGATATCGCGAATCACGTGATGCCAGCTTATAGATGTTATGCGTAAAGGGTTGTGTGGCAGTTTTTTCCGCCTAAATTTGCTGTATAAACAACACTGTGGCTTCTACAACCCGGCACCCGAGACCCGAGATGGGAACCTTTTCTAGAGTTTTAGCATTTTGATTCCGGGTCAGGAGACGAAAATTAATTAAGAACAATTAATTTCTACAATTTGAAAATACTGTTATAATGAAATGATGAAAGGGAAAGCCATCAGTAAGCATAGCCTGCACGAGAAAACAGCAGCCTCTGTTTTATTGAAGTCGTTCATCAGTAGTAATAAATGATGCCACACTACTGACGCCCCCACTTAGGCAACTACCAAGACAATTATAAGGCAATCAGTGATTACCAATCACTTAGATTCATGTACTTCTATTTCTCTGTTAAAGATGCGAAGAAATATATAATTTTATTATGTTTTATGATAACAACATGTTGATTTAAACATTTGAACAAATTCGCTGAATCGTGAATACAAATCTTTTTTATTTTCAAAATGCGTCAAAAGTTGTAAAAAGGCGCTTACCTGACTTCAGCTGTTAATATAGAAAGATCAAAATGTTTCCCTAATTCATCAAATTGCAAAATATTTTGCACTTTTTTTCAATAAACAGATGTGTGTGTACACAAACAAATAGACATGATAATTATATGTGTTTAATTTCTTACTTTTTATGTTAATTCATTTTAATACTATATAACATATGTTGAAGACAAAATAACATGATATACATTTTACTATAAAATCATAACAAGACCGATGACCATACGTTTTTATTTTTCTCTCAGGTAAGGCATATGTTGATCGTATACAAAGTATCATCAAAGTCTTAATTCAGGAATGTGTTTGGGAAATTCCCGCATTAACCTTTAAATACAATATAGAGTGACTGATTTGACACAAGATAACTGTAGGCGTAGTCCAGTTGTTAACATGATTAAACATAATATAGAGTGACTGATTTTATACCTGTAGGCGTAGTCCAATGGTTAACATGATTAAACACAATATAGACTGACTGATTATATAACTGTAGGCGTAGTCCAGTAGTTAACATGATTAAACATAATATAGAGTGACTGATTTTATACCTGTAGGCGTAGTCCAATGGTTAACATGATTATACACAATATAGACTGACTGATTATATAACTGTAGGCGTAGTCCAATGGTTAACATGATTAAACATAATATAGAGTGACTTATTTTATAAATGTAGGCGTAGTCCAATGGTTAACATGATTAAACATAATATAGAATGACTGAGTTTATACCTGTAGGCGTAGTCCAATGGTCAACATGATTAAACATAATATAGAGTGACTGATTTTATACCTGTAGGCGAAGTCCAATGGTTAACATGATTAAACATAATATAGAGTGACTGAGTTTATACCTGTAGGCGTAGTCCAATGGTTAACATGATTAAACACAATATAGACTGACTGATTATATAACTGTAGGCATAGTCCAATGGTTAACATGATTAAACATTATATAGAGTGACTGAGTTTATACCTGTAGGCGTAGTCTAATGGTTAACATGATTAAACATAATATAGAGTGACTGAGTTTATACCTGTAGGCGTAGTCCAATGGTCAACATGATTAAACATAATATAGAGTGACTGATTTTATAACTGTAGGCGTAGTCCAATGGTCAACATGTTTAAACATAATATAGAGTGACTGATTTTATACTTGTAGGCGTAGTCCAATGGTCAACATGATTAAACATAATATAGAGTGACTGATTTTATACCTGTAGGCGTAGTCCAATGGTTAACATGATTAAACATAGTATAGAGTGACTGAGTTTATACCTGTAGGCGTAGTCCAATGGTTAACATGATTAAACATAATATAGAGTGACTGATTTTATACTTGTAGGCGTAGTCCAATGGTAAACATGCTTAAACACAATATAGAGTGACTGAGTTTATACTTTTAGGCGTAGTCCAATGGTTAACATGATTAAACACAATATAGAGTGACTGATTTTATAACTGTAGGCGTAGTCCAATGGTTAACATGATTAAACATAATATAGACTGACTGATTTTATAACTGTAGACGTAGTCCAGTGGTTAACGAGATGGCCTTGTAATTCTGCGATGCATCCTCGTATGGGGTCGAGACCGCTCCAGGGACAATACATTTTGTTTTAATTTCCTTTTATTGAAGGATTTTACTTACTCAAATTTAGCGCCGATTGTTTCTTTACACAATTGTTCTTGTTTCCAATCACTCTTTTCACAACGGAATATTAAATCAGGCCAGCAGTCAGCTAGTTATTGAATGTGAAATATGTATTTCATCAATTTATGGCGTAAAGGGTAAATGCTTGCTATAGTCTGAAACCAACATGTCAGAAATGCATTCTATTAAATATTTATATGTTATTGTTAAATATATCTAATCGACACAAAGTATAAAATTCACCCCTACAAGGAACGCATAAAATAGCAGTTTAAAGTGTGTTATAAGATAATAAAACACTAGTAAAGCGTTTTAATAATATGAGTTCAAGGTTTGATTAAAATAGTTTCCGCCTCGAAAGTTGTTATATAATTTTCCTGATTTGGGTTTGTTAACTACTTATGGAACCTACATCAAAACACGGCAAGCCTTCACTGTTGCAACACATTATGTATGCATCAGTGACAACCGGATTGAAAATGACAACTATTGTGCTTCTGTTACTGTGCTTGTGTTGCTTTTGTGCTCAGCAGTGTGATTCCCAGTTCGCCTTCCAAGGTAGACGTTTTTATATCTGCATGGTCCTTCATGTACTTACATTTCTTGTTAATTTTGCAAAGTATTTTCATTTTAGTTGATGCTCTGTGAAAATAATGTCAAATTGCTTATAGTAAAGGTCCTGAATTTTCTTTTCGAACTTAAATCCAGTTTTCGTGAATTTGAAATGCATGACTCTTATGCAATTGGAAAGCACACAGGAAAGATGTCTGTATGTCAAAATGCTCGTTTCATGTTTGTGTTGACAAAACGACATGAAGTTTTAACTTTAATACAGATATGAACACCATTGTGTTTGAAATTTATTCTGGGTGCAGATTGTTGTAGTCGTTGCTTATTGTTTGCACCAAACATGGTAAAATAAATAAACCTATTTTAATGTCACAAGGACACAATACCATAACTCTAGGTTTTGATGTTTGTAAAAACATTTCTCAAGGTGTCCATATCTTTCTACTTCTACATATATAACACAGATCTAAATAATATATACTATTTAAACTGCACACCAACTCACTAGTGTTGGTGCTTCATTCCGCACTAGCGGATTCATTACACTTTATAATTAACTTTATATAAAAATGTAGTCAAAACCAAAAGCTTTTAGGGAATGTTACGGGGAACATATATATTATTTTTGGCACTATTATAAAGAATTTCATTATACAAAAATAAGCAATTCACATCTAAGCGCCTTTGATATAGGATAGATATAGGATACGGACTGATGATGTCATGTGAAATATTAACGATAAAACAGTAAAACGCCTACGGTCGATAAAAGGCCGATAGAAGGCAGCTACTTAGTACATATTAAAAGTATCGAGGTGTGTTTATAAGGTAAGCAATGAATTATATATGATTATATTATTAAACATTAAAACATAAAGCTTGTTTATCGATGCAAAACAACATTACATGTTATAATATATATTAAACGATGTTCCAAAAATGTTCATAAAAATGTAGATAGCTCAAGTTAAGGGCACCGTGACAAAATGGCCCGTAAAAACAAAAACATTAAAAAGCACAAAACACGCAGAACAACAAACGTATCCTACATTCAGAATAAACTATTTTTGTGTGTTTTGTAGGTTGTACAAGGTTCAATATAAGTATTTATACTATTTATATTATATATACAAAGAAAGAATACGTAAGTTTAAAGACGATTATAATTTAACTGTTATTTATTGCAATTTTTGACTTGTTTGAATCACACATACATGCTTTTGATTTTATAGGAGAATGTATTACATGTTGTGTTGCCTTCAATATTGGGAAACACCGTATTTGGTATATAAAACTAAAATAGTATACAAAGTTAGATAAAGTCCATCTTTAATTGCCCTGTCTATTTGTTAGAATTTACTAACATCTTATGGTTGAACACATTCCAAAAAATATGAGTTTGGGGGAAGTAGGAAGACACTATGATCTTTATTTATTTACAGCAATAGTCAGAGAATGCATCTTGTTTACAACTTCTTTTCAAGAAGAAAACATCCTAGATGCTAGAATAAGGCATATATAAAAATAATCTGTAGATACAATGTATCTGTAGATAAAGTCTATTGTTGCCTAACACCCTAAACAGTATTTTCAAATTTTAAATATACTTGTTCAAATCATAGAAGACACAAAAACCTAACTAGCATTTAAGACATGCATAAGATATCTTTAAAAAGACTTATAAGTAGAATAAGACGTAAAATAAATTGCCTCTAATACTATCAACATTGAGTTTACTTAGTAAAACCAAATATGGCCACTGTTCCAAAATAGTGTATTAGATAAAGTTGGTTGTTTATATGCAGTTTTCTCAATCTTTTGATAGTAGTTGTGTTACAAAGTTTTCATAAAAAAACGTAATGTTAATCAAGTAAACCCAAACATGGTCTCAATTAGAAAATAATCTTAATTATTATATGTTCTATGGTATTACTTGAATTACTTATATTCACAAAACAAAGTAATACATTCCTCCTTCGTTACTTATTATCGTCTCTGGGCCCGGGATCATCCAAATGATAAAACCCTGGAGCAATCCCATCAGAGACCGCGACCCGTGTTCCGGGTTTCAGTAGCTCCAGTGCTAATTTCACAGCAGGCGAAAAAATAAATTGCCGCAATCTCCTTCAAGGGCTTGTGGTTTGCAAATTATAATATCCTTTGCCATTCTAAATGTTATAGGTTTTTGTTTTGTTCTAGAGTAAATAAATATAGTCCTTTGCATTCAAATGCTAAAATGAAGATGACATGTAACAATGCTCGATAGAAGTCCAGGCCCATTCTCTCAGTTGAAGTTGTGAGAAATAAATGCACACACATATTGTTTTTATTTATACAAAAATAAACACATTTGTAAAACTTAATGTTTTATTAGAGTAACATTGTTGTAAAAGCGCATAGATTATATTGTAATTGTATTGGAATAATGATTTAAACTTATGCTGTGGCGGCTGACAATGTGTTAGAAACATGCCCTATTACCGTCATGTTATCATGAAGGCTTTTGTGTGCATGTGAACTTGACCAACGTCTATGTGCACGTTTAAACTTGTTATTTCAAGACAATATAACGGTGGCGTTTTTATTCACGCATGGAATCTCATTTTCACATGTCCCTGTGACTATTTATGAATTTTATGCAATATATTATAACTTAATTTATATATGTCTTATCGACTATCACTGCTTAACAATTCTTGAAGCAGTTTCGATTTAGTGTCATTACAACAACGACAACACAAAATGGGAAGTTTTAGAAAATAATAAAGTGCAAGCATGTTATTGGTATTTATTTAAAATAAGACAATCCATTTAACAAATGTTTTGACCCGAATGAACTATTGATACATATGTTCACACCCTGATAACAAATTTCGAAATGTGTTAGCATATGTTTTAACCCTGTCATTACCAAACGGTGTCTATCAGGTTGAATTATGTATTAAGAAATG
>Ga0224511_10002047_pt1 | contig 13117 bp, 9 predicted proteins | sample SF_May12_sed_USG_2_FD_169988 | JGI IMG/M metagenome (GOLD analysis project Ga0224511, IMG submission 169988) | Sediment microbial communities from San Francisco Bay, California, United States - SF_May12_sed_USGS_8_1 | ecosystem: Environmental > Aquatic > Marine > Sediment | place: USA...
AACGGAGGTAATCTTAGAGTTTTATGAGTGAAACATCAATAGTTTGTCCAAAAATGCAAAGGTTAGAAAGTAGGACGTAAACAAAAGTTTGAACCAAAATTGATTTGTCATATAAGTGTGAAAGGTATTCTTCTATTAGATGTTAAGTTATGCTGGCTCGCGTGAAATCCATTGTTTTGGCTAATTAGTGGTCAATTAACAATTAATTTTATGTTTTATTAATACAAATTGGTACTTTTGAGGTACTAGTAACCTCACAGTATTTTGCTTATTTCATTTCAATATCATCTCTAGTTTTTGAAAATGACAAATGGACTTTTTTGGGCTGCTTTGGGCATTTCAACATGTATCACCACCTTAAAAATGAGAATACAAGTAACGTCATAATTCCCTAATCGTTTACTGATCAGTTTGTAATTACTTATTAACGGTAGGTTAGAGAAATCAACCAGCAACTATGAAGCGACCATAAACCAGCTGAGGAAACAACTGACCGAAGTAGCAACAGAGAAGGACGAGGCATTGAACAGGTGACATACGTTGTGAATAAGTTAGCAATTCCAGTAATGTAGAAGTATATGTTGAATTAAAATTTTCATTAATACTTAAATCATTCATAAATACTTTGTGTTTTTTTTATATTTTAAATATCTTATTTTAATTATGTATCATATTTTGTTTTGATATAATGGTAGATAAGGATTAATAGATAATCAAGTCATTAATTGATTGTAATATAAAATAAAGAATATCCTATTTGTTAGTGCAGTTTTGATGTCGTGTATTTTCTTATCCTTTTATATTGAAAATGATCATAGTGTACAGTCAGTCAGGTGTTACTTTGCATTCGTATGATTTTAATTCATTATTTAGCATTGACGATATACAGATGCAAACCATCAAATGTAATTTCTAATATCTGACACACACACACACAGTCTTAGTGCTATCGCATCCAGTCATATTCGTGACAACAACTCCGACATCGCTGGCCTAAGTGATCAAAACAGACCAACAAAGATCGCCGAAAAAATGTCCGACCTGTACGACAATGCTTGGACAAACGCCTATGAAGAACTCGAGGTCAACATGGAAGAGAAGGACATCATACAAAAGCTGCTTAATATTTTTAAGGTTGTACAGCTGCATTATTGGCAAATACAGATCTAATAAGATGTTTAAAGATGCAGAGAACATATCATAATATTTTATGAAAAGAAATGTTTATTTCTTCGACCGTAAACCCAATTCAATGAATCTTATTTTGAAAACAATGGCTAAATATCAGCATGGTAAGGTTTTCTTCAATCAAGTTTTAACCCACACCTATTCTGTTTAACCAGGATGTCTTTGACGAGTGCCAACAGCTAGTTCGAAAGGATATTTTTGCTGAAGTTGAAGATGCGTTAGACTCACCTATAAAGGTGCAATGTTATTTATTTAATTGTTCAAGATTTAAATGGTTTTATTCTTTAATTCATTCTTTTTAAATCAAACATTTAAATCGTTGAGTGCATGTGTCAACCTTATAAAATTTTTGTGGACCTTTATTGGTATTTGTCTGATTTATTCATTGTTTTATTAATCCATTTAAATAGAGAAGTGGCCTACCCCTGACGAACCAGTTTCAGCAGCAGATTAAGGAAAATAGGAAGGTTCGAGCTACACATTTGACGAAGGATATGGCAGATGTGAGTTTATACCTATATAAATGTGACATAGAGAGCGCGATTCCAAGTTTCATTTTTGAGCTTCTTAACATCACATACGGTGTTGTTTTGTTGTTTTTAATATAAAACTAAGAATTAACTGTACTCATGTCTAATAGCAGGGTGCTGGTAATTTTGAAATGACGTATGTCAACGTATGTTTTCAGCATTTGAGGGTCACGCTTAAGATTCCTGACGGCAAAAACTGTCAAGTCTACTTTGATAAATGCGTCGAGATTTGCTGGCTGGCTGCGGTGCAGGACCCTCCCCTGGCGATTGCGATGAACGAGACCGAGACGTTTGATTCAACGCGGTTTAGGGACTACACAGTCAAGGGACCGTATCTCGACTTCATGGTATAAACACTTTGTAGTTAATCATTTTTAATACACATGTACTGGCATTTTACAACACTCTTCTTGTGGTAGTTCGTGAAAAATAGACCCGGTTTGGTTCAGTCCGTAGAACACCGAACTCGAAATAACAGACATAGCGCCAAGTTTGGTTCAGTTGTCTATCACACCTGGCTCTTGCGAGGAACCAGTATGTTGGCTGGGGAATAAAGGTGCAAGTACTTCTAAACCCAAGAATGCTTGTTAGTTGACTGCACACCGGGATGTAATCAAATCAGTGTTAAAATATTGCGTTCAATCAAACGACGAAAACTAGCGTTCACTATACAATACACCTTGTGTGAACATGTTACTAACATGCTATGGCTTCTGAAAAGTTTTCAAGTCATGACGTTGTGATGACTCGTGTTATGTTGGTAGGTGTGGCCAGCGTTGCTTCTACACGATGGCGGGGCCATTCTGGCCAAGGGCGTGGCACAGGGAAGTAAACACCCCGTTGCTTCACAGGTTGCAGCAGCGGATACAACGCGTCACCAAGCACAGAATAGTTATATGTAATGACATCTATTTTATAAATAACCACCGTTTTGTCAGATGTAATCAAATGATTCAATGCACAGTTCCTCAATACTTAAAATAATGTCCTTCTATTGGATAAAATTGTCAATGTACTGTTATACAAGTACATGATCAAGATTGTCAGTTAGTGAGGTGTCTATTGTCGTTGTATGCGTGGTATTTACCTAATGAAGTTTTTTTAAGAAGTTAATACAAAGTGTCCCGAAATCATACTTAATGTCATATATTGCATTATATTTTATACGAGTTTACTTTTAAATAGTAATGATTTTAACTCGACGACATTAAACATAAGGCGATTTACATTTTTTTCTGATTTCACATGCCTATGAATGGGCTTGAATGTTAGTTGATAACAAATTCTTCACTAATGTTCATTAGATTATTGTCAAAATAATTCTGAACAGCGCATACATCGTTTAAGGGTCTAGATGAGAAATTGTTCTGCCATTGAGATATTAACTTGTTAAGATTCTACATCAATGGTTGAGCCTAAAACACATTATTTAGAATTGAAGTCATGCGAATACTTATTTTATTTTCAATCTTTCGCTTCTGCTTTGTTCTCTTTGCAGAGACTACTTTGAGCGTACCTGTATTTTGTAAAATATCTTCCATATATAACTGTAACAGTAATGTAATTAAAACCCAAACCATCAGGTCGAATATCTTAATTAAATTACAGAAAAACGGAAACAGAACGAAACCCTTTGCAGCAAATCGCAGCTTTGAAACAGCAGCTTGAAGAGGCCAATAAACGGTATTGTAAAACGTCATAATCATGTACATACTATATAGTCGTATACAATGTTTAAGTGATCCATTATTACCTGAAAGACATCTTTCTAGTCCTCAGGGATTTGAAAATGGAGTTCTGTTCATGCGCTAGGAGGCGTCAGTGGTATGGCATCGTTCATTACTACTGATGAACAGATTCAATAAAACCGAGGCTGCTGTTTTCGCGTGCAGGCTATGCTTCCTGAGAGCTTTCCCTTTCATCAGTTTAATTTTAACAATGTGTGTATTCAAATAAGAAAAAAGGCTTTGTTATACACCAGAATTATAATTATTTCTGTAACAAAACCTCAGCAACCAACCGACACATTAAAGCTATTTTTTTTAATCGGAACCAGTTATATTTTTCAGCAATAAATCGACAATACACCAAACCAAACAACAACTGGCTAGAGTATCATTAGAAAAAGACGATCTCGTGAACAGGTATATATATGCACCAGGGTTTGTATGTCTGTATACTTTAAATATAATATGTGCAAACAGAAGCCTGTCTATTTCAATTGCAAAGAAATGTTGATTCATAAATAAAACTCAGAAACAACACCGAAAGCATTTAATTGAAACAAAGAAGTTTTCGTTTCGTCTTGAAGGTTATATGAAATAAAGTTGCATATAATGTAACCGTATCACTTACTGATTGGTTTATTTTACCTTATTATTGGTAGGTTAGAGAAATCAACCAGCAGCCATGAATCGACCATAAACCAGCTGAGGAAACAACTGGCCGAGGTAGCAACAGAGAAGGACGTGGCATTGAACAGGTGACATACGTTATGAATGAGTTTGTTATTCTAGTAATGTAACACACATTGTTAAATTAGCATTTTCATAAACCACTAATATTATTCCTAAATAGTTTTACTTTTTTTCAGGAATAAAGCTCTAAGTGTTTTTTCTGCGCTGTGTTTAGTTTGACATTAATGTAGATTAATATTATTAGTAATGTCTTAAATAAATATTATTTCAAATGGGGTTATGAACGCAAGAATTTGTGTTTTAACGGTTTTAAATAATTTATGTATTTAGCGTTACAGTAGTAACTTAATTTAATAAAATAAGTTATTATTGGCGCATTGCAGGAAGAAGGAACTAATACAAAACAATTTGCAGCTATTTTCTTATGCAAAGCAACTGGAGGATTCAAACAAAAGGTATGGTAAGAGTTACGTACATAATTTGATGAGCAACTAAAAAGTCGGGTTGAGTAACAACACATAACAAATGGGTTTTTAAAAATCATAACTTAATTAAGTGCGCCAAAAACGAAGTCAACACTTCTTATTATAAAATGCGTAATTTCCGCATGAGTCTGTAACGTTATGTTAAACAAGGATAACACCACCACCACCACCACCACCACCACCACCACCACCAACACCAACAACAACAACAACCAACAAAAAACTTAAAAATTGTCTCTGAAATAAATCATAAATCAACGACGGACCGACGCTTTGTCCAAGCGATCTTATCGTAACCAGATAAATTTTCTTTTAGCAATAATTCGGCAATAAACCAAATAGAACAACAACTGGCTAGAGTATCAAACGAAAAAGACGATGTTTTAACGGGCATACACATGCATTATGGTGATTTTAGTTAGATAAGTTTAAAATACTTTGGGTATCTTTAAATTTCAATCAGCACGAAAGTTTTCTTATAAAACACACAAAACAGCATATAAATGTATAAGCATGTAACGTAACCTAATGATTTACTGATTGGTTTGTATTAATTTATTATTGGTAGGATGAAGAAATCAACTGGCAACTATGAATCGACCATAAACCAGCTCAGGAAACAACTGGCCGAAGTAGCAAAAGAGAAGGACGAGGCTCTGAATAGGTAAACTATTTTACGAAAATAGAAGTTAGACGATTATTTTAAACGTCGATAAATAAATCTGTTTTATCAGTTTCAATACACGATGGTACATGAATATCAATGCCACTGACTCTTTAAAATTTTTTTTGGTAAAACAAATATAATTACGTGAATCACAGAATGAGTTTACATTAAAAGAGATGGAATAATTGTCAAGGAGGTAATAAAACATAAGATGTATTGCAGTAACTAAAAGGAATACACTACCCTATTTATTTTGAATTGCTATGGAGAGAGAAAACTTTTTGCAGCAAATTGCATTTTTTTAAAGAAACTAAAGGATATAAATAAACGGTATCATAAGATTTACAGTCATAAATGATAATTAAAATGGAAAGAAAATTGGATTCAACAAATGCGTTATGAGCAGTGGCGGGTCCAGGATTTGACCTTACGGGGTGGGGGCGTGGCTCTGTTATCCGGAGGGGGGAGGGGTACACATTATTAAAAGTGTTAATGGTTGATTGAAGTCGTATAATTTATTAACTAAGCAAGTTTTGACCATATTTCTATTAAAGTTTGGTTTAAAAATGAATTGCGAGCGGAGCGAAAGAAAACAAAATTAATGTTGCTTATTGGGCGTAAGAAAGTCACAGGTCCGCGGCTGGGTGCGCCCCCCCCCCTGGATCCGCTAGCGATGAGATCATTCTTAGAAAAAGAGAAAGTCCTCATGAAGCATAGACTGCATGGAAAAATTAGCAGCCCCGGTTTTATTGAAGCTGTGCATCAATGGTAATTAAACATCCCACAACAATGACGCCCCTAGCGCATGAACGAAATTCTTTTGATCATCCTGGTATAAAGCAAGAAAGAAAAAAAAACAATTTGCTAGTGTTACAGTGGAAAAAAACTATAATCTGAGCACATGTAATTCTGTAAATGTAAATTAGAGATCAGTGCTAATTTAATATACACTAAATGAAAATTATATTAATAAATCTGGGGAAACATCCACAGTAGGAATAACTAAGTATACATGCACAACGTTTTGATTATGATTTTAATATATTTATGCATAATTATTTATAACGTGTTAGTTACCGAATTATTTACGTAAACGTTTATCGGTTTCAATCACTTTTTATTGGTAGGTTCGAGAAAACCACCAGCAGCCATGAGTCGACCATAAACCAGCTGAAGAAACAACTGACAGAACTAGCAAAAGAAAAGGAGGAGGCCCTGAACAGGTTAAATATATACGTAATGAATGATTTATTTATGCCAATTAATGAAACAAAAGTTGTTGATATTGAATATCAAACATTTATCTCCATGTATTTAAACGCATACAGTAATGTATATGCAATATCTAAACATGTATTACGTCTCAAAGAGTTACTACTTCACTTCTTGTAAAGTTTCACAACAATTTATGTGTAGGAAAAAAAGGCCAATTAGCCAACTAAACGCCCGATCAACTTACATATACGTATAGTACATTTCGTGCTAATTACTAATCTATTTTAAAATAATTGGTTTGATTCACACAATCATTAGCTGGTCGGTTGATCGGTCGGTCGGTCGGTCCGTCGTTTGGCCGATCGGTCGGTCCGTCGGTCGGTCGGTCCATCGGCCGACTAAAGAGTTACCTGGATTCTCTTTCTCTCCCGTCGCGCTGTTCTTGCACCCTTCGCTCTCCCAACCTACACTACATTTGCTGTCAGTGTTTCCCGACCATCTTCATTGGATTTTATTCATATCTCGTAAGTTACTACTGTAGGTTAGAGAAAACAACCAGCAACTATGAAGCGGCCATAAACCAGCTGAGGAAACATCTGGCCGAAGTAGCAACAGAGAAGGACGAGGCCCTAAACAGGTGATATTCGTTGTGAATGAGTTAGCAATTCCAGTAATGTAGAAGTATATCATATGTTGAATTTAAAATTTAATTAACACTTAAATCATTCATAAATACTTTGTTTTTATATTTTAAATATCTTATTTTAACGCGGTGTCATACTTTGTTTTAATATAAAGGTAGATTAGGATTCATAGATAAGCAAGTCATTAATATATTGTAAAATAATAAAAAATATATCCAACTTGTTAGTTCAGTTTTGATGTCGTGTATTTTCATATCGCGTCCAGTCAAAATCGGAAGAACAACTCTGACATCCTTGACCTAAGTGATCAAAACCGACCGACAAAGATCGCCGAAAAGATGTCAGACCTGTACGACAATGCTTGGACGAACGCCTATGAAGAACTCGAGGACAATATGGAAGAGAAGGACATCATACAAAAGCTGCTAAATATTTTTAAGGTTGACAATATTTGCAAAATCTCAAAAATACTCTTACAAATGTTATTTAATTATTTTATAATATGTGGTATATTTCTTAAAAATGATTATAATATGATTGCGCGGGAAAGTGTTTGATTTTATCATATTTAAGTAGTAATTAATATCAGCTCATGTACATTTGTCTGGGAAAAGGCTTAAGTCCTAGGGAAGAATAGCTTGCACGTGGAAAATAGCAGCATTGGTGTTATTGAAAATGTACATCAATTGTAAAGAAAGGTATTATATCACTGACGCCCTCTAGAACTCTTTTTAAATGTTAACAAACTGCTATGATTCCAGAGGAACAGAAACATATATCTACCCAAGGATATAACGCGGCATTCATTAAGTTAAATAACAAATTACAATTAAGTAATATTTAGTTTTAAGCACCAAGTATTCCATACAAAATGTTTATATCCATTTCACTCTTTACCAGGATGTCTTTGGCGAATGCCTACAGATTGTAAGAAAAGACATTTTTGCTGACATTGAAGATGCATTGGACGCGCCGATAAAGGTACAATACCCAGATTTAATTTTGTTGTATCAGAGATAATAATGATCTTCTCGGAAAGTATTCGGATGTGCCTTAGGTCGTACTCAGCATGCGCAATGTTGTCTCTTCTTACTTTGCTGTCTTCCATTACACGTGTCCATTTTGCCCTTAACAGTTTCAACTGAGAAAAAGGGGTATTAATTCATACAAGCGCTATCATTTTGTCGTTGACTTAGAATGTACATTCATCATAATGAGACGAACTAACATATTAATAAACGTGTTTCTTTGGTGTTTGTGGCATTCAATGGTGGCACAGAGATGACATGTAGTAGTCTTTTTTTTTATCTCGTTCCCTCGAGTTATTAACTCGTTATAACGACTAAGTAACCCGAGGGAACGAGATATTAATTCGTTGAAACGAATTAGTTATTTTGAGGAAACGAATTAGTTATCTTGAGAGAACGAATTACTAAGTCGTTATAACGAGATATTTATTCTGAGCTGACCAATAAAAAGTGGCAATACGCACATGCAGTAGTTACTTCCCTATAAATAGATGATGCTCGTATGTATACTACGCTTGCCGTTGCTTTAAAATAACCATATTTTACATTAAGTTTTGACGACGTCAGTGACGTTACCTAAATTAACGCCAGTATTGAGCGCAACGTCCTGTATGTTTTCTGTTGTTTGGCTAATTCGTTTCCTCGAGTTATTAACGCGTTCCCTCTATATAGCTCAGTCGTGCACAATGCACATGAGTTAATATCTCGTTCTCTAGAGTTACTAAGTCGTTCCCACGAATTTATATCTCGTTTTCTCGAGTAATCTGTGTACTGGTAAAGTAGTAGTCTATTGTTTTATCTCGTTCCCTCGAGTTACTAAGTCGTTATAACAAGTTAATAACTCGAAGGAACGAGATAAAAAAGACAACTACATGTCACCACTATGCCACCATAGCATTCCGGTCCAGTAGAATTATTTTAAGTACGACCAAGAACGACACGAATTCATGTAGGCTTTTAACAAATGTGTGATGATAATTTCTTTTTTAAAACACAACTCTACAAATCCCTTATAAGAAACGATATTTGTTTAAAAACAGTTTTTTCCTGAACCATCAAGATTTGTATTATTTTAATACATTTATGTGTTTACATGCGTAGCTTGCAAAAATTAAAACACAAACTTGTTTTGCTTTCAGTTACAAATGCAAGATACATATGTTGTGGAATATTTCAATTGGCAAAATGCTTTAGTGGATATTAAATGTAGCTTTCAATCGAAAGAGCAAAATACATCCAAATGCAATAATTCAAACATAATTTCATGTTATGTACATGTACTATTTTAATTTATCGCCCGTGTTTTATAAGCATATAAATCAACACTTTAAAGTCCGTGTGCTTATTGTGTAAACACATCAAGCAAATAACATAATTAACTATTAATATACTTTAAAAGGAGCAGTACTTTCAGTTCCTTTGTCAAAACTGATGGTCAGTTTGCGGCTTATGCAGGGTTTTAATTAACATGTGCGCAGTACGCAGGGTGTGGTGGTCATTCCCAGTGTTTCAAAATTCGTCAATTTTACCTTCTTTGTTGATAAATTTTTCATTATATAATTGTTCAAACAGAACTGCGGTCAACCTCTGACGAAACAGTTTAAGCAGCAGGTAAAAGATAATCGGAGAATTCGAGCGCCGTATTTGACGAAACATATGGCAAATGTGAGTTTTTACAACACTCAGATTTTAAAACTTCGTATCGTATGTGTTTTCAGTACTATGGTTCAGACAATTTTAAAAAAATTTTATACATGATAAAGTTAACGTATCGTGAGGCTAAATATAGATTCGTTTGGTAAGGGAGATCACTTGTGCAAGACTTGTCAAACACTTTTAAGTGTGGTGGTTAACCATAGAAGCCCTTATGAAAAAAAATTGTTTGGACATTTTCAGATGAGCATTCCTTTTTACCAACCTAAGTAGGGTGTGCAATTTATGTATTATTACTTTAAATACCAGTATTTTGGACAGGCGTTTTGGGCAATTAAGTCGAAAGTCGATTTAGTTTAAATATCACCTAAACGACTTTGTTAACTCCTCTGTAACACGTGTACGGTATAATGCGTTCTCTCGGATTATCAGTAAATGTTTTCAGCATATGAGGGCTAAGATCAAGATTCCAGATGGCGAACATTGTGAATTGTACTTTGCTAAATGCGTCGAGATTTGTTGGCTGGCTGCGGTACAGGACCCTCCGCTGGCGATTGCGTTAAATGAGAGCGATACATTTGATTCAACGAGGTTTAGGGACTACACAGTCAAAGGACCGTATCTGGACTTTATGGTAAAATGTGTAGAGGTTGTATGATGATCTACATTTTAGTTTCTGAAACACCATGATTCAAGCAGTTTGAATGCATTGAAACGTTTAAAGATTTTAGTAGTAAATGTTTACAACATTCTCTATTATTATTATAAGATTATATTTAACATTTAAGACAATAAAACATTGTGATCTTAATACGTCACATTTAACGTTCTGTTGACACGTGTCTGGTATGTGGTAGGTGTGGCCTGCGTTGCTTCTACATGAGGGCGGAGCTATTCTGGCCAAGGGTGTGGCACAGGGAAGTAAACAGCCCGTTGCTTCATAGACATTTCAGAAAGACAAGGTGGTCATTGAAATGTTTCTTTCGCTCACATTAATCTATACTACACCAGTGACCATTATGTTAGTTAAAAATGCCGGCTTTGCGCCGTATAGATTCCGACATTTTAATTACAGACACCGCTCGGCGTCTTTACGATTTTTAAACACACCAGTGGTTCCCAAGAGTCTTACAGATTGTAGAAAGTGTTTGGTGGTAGTTTTGTATGTGAATAAAGTGTACATTATGCAGATACTATAGCTGTTACATTCTTATTATAAACTATAAAATAAGCGGTTACAGTGCCAGATTATTGTAGTTTCATATAAAGTTGCTTGTTTTTTGATGATGTGTTTAGATATATTGTGCTTGAATACACTTCGTAAGGTTTATTCCAATCCACAAACAAGATGTCCCGTGATCAATACTGATTAATTTATCAGTAATCAGTCTTTATGTTTAAGTGTGTGTTTTTGTATTTTGTGTGTATGTATTATATCTACTTGGATGTGGAATATTGTATGGAATTTCATATTAATAAATGCACATACTTTTGTACGGGCCATTTTGTCATGAACATCTCTTCAATTTTATTCCTTTATTCAATAATTTAATGCATTATTGCACGAGTGTAATTTTAATGAGTCTTTGTTTACTCTAGCGAAGAAAATGTATATGCGAGTTATTGTTGTTTAACAAATAGGAACTTATTGTTCTTATTGAAAATACTCAAACTAACATTTGAATGTAGGCTTTGCATCTCTACTACTTCCGGTGGATATATGCCAATACATGTAATTCATAATACTTTGTATTAACATGATTTTTTCAGCCACCAAATAGTACAGATAACGCATCGATGTTTATTTTCGAGCACTATGTCCTAAGCATTTATTGTTTCTTTGTTTCTTAATTATAAAGTGCACAAAATCGGCACTTTTCAAATTTAGTCATACATGAGCCCATTTGTTATATGGACAATCGGTTCTCCAGACATTGGCTCCCCTTTTGGTATTTAGGGGATGTGTAGGTGAAAGCAGCATGCAAAGAGCCGGTACGCTGTACGCAAAATCAATATTTCATCTTGGATGCAGACAGTATATTTGGCGTTAAAATATGGCATTTTTGAAACACGAACGCTTTCACATTTTAACAAAACAATGGCGCGCAGGTTTTGACATTTTATTATCAAATTCACTTATGAATTTGCATCGTTGGAGGGATCAGAATGTAAACATTCGGATTATTCTGCTGAGAACTGAATTTATTTTCAGAATTGAAAATCTCGCTTATTACGCATTTTCGGCATTAGGTTTATTAAACGGTTCACTTTTATATGATTTTTAAATGTTATAATTATTGACATGATCGTACATATCCTGTTTAAAGACTTGCGGTCCTGATGGGATGAAAGGAAAACTGGCATGAATTATATATTACCACAACGTTTCTTTGTCATGTCGTTTTAAACCGCACGTTTTAACCCACACGTTTTGACCTTACGTTTTGACCTCAAGGCTGCCAACTAGACATTCGTGTCAAATCTATCACATTGTCTCCTCAAGTATTACATCATTGAATGTAATGTTCATTAACATATTAATTTCGTGGTGTTTTGTTTTATTGCATGCTGAATGTTAATGTGAAGTGTTTCGCTTATATTATACACTGTCCTAAAATACTTAATACAACAAAAAACACTACAAACGTCACATATCAAGTCAAATAAATCGCTATTTTGCCACTCTCTTGCTTAGCTCGCGTGTAATTTCGACATTTTATCGTTAATTGATAATTCTTAAACTTTAACCATTAACTTCAATAACATTAGAAATAACCACAAACATTGGCATGTGCCCTTTACACACACACGAGTAAAATGTTAGTTCATGCCCCAAACGACGGGAAACATTTTCTACAAATTATTCGCTCGCGGTGCCATAAAAATATTTTTAATGATAGCCACATGCACACTATTAAATATGTCGAGCAAAATATCAGCTTTCATAAAAAAATTAAAGGTGGTATCTTTAGGTCTGAAAAATAATATACTCTCCAGTATCTGCATAAAACACCTGTTAAATTTTATCTTTTTTTTCTGGCGAAAAAGGATATATTTGAGAGAAAAAACTGTAAACGGACATTATTGCTTGGCAATGCTTTGTTTTGACATTATCATAGTATGCCAGTATTTAAAAAAATTCAATGTATGATTTAATGGCTTAAAGTGTTAGCAAATTATTGAAATTTCAATATTTAAGTCGCTTGCTGCGCTTAAAAATATATTACTAATCAATTTAAACCATTTATGCATTGATTCAATAAGTTTGCTTGATTAAAGTACAATTTGAC